>Ga0172381_10004393_pt1 | contig 14616 bp, 10 predicted proteins | sample Leawel6488metaG_FD_119754 | JGI IMG/M metagenome (GOLD analysis project Ga0172381, IMG submission 119754) | Leachate microbial communities from a municipal landfill in Southern Ontario, Canada - Leachate well 64-88 metaG | ecosystem: Engineered > Solid waste > Landfill > Unclassified | place...
CACCCTTAACGGAGCAAATCTTTGATTTGCGACCAGACACGACGAGCAAGAGCGAGGATAAGTAAATCCGATTCGCTTCGCCCGAAGGGCGGATTCGCGCCGATTCAAGCGAGCGAAACGAGTCGGAGAGCAAATCAAAGATTTGCGGTTCGCGGTTGGTTTTTCTCAGGTTTCCACACCACAGAACCTCCCTCCCGAATCGTCTTGAGCTCCCCGCCCAGACGTATCCATTCAGCACTGGGTGATCAGATAGGAGGTCGAGGTCTTCGAGAGAAGATCGCCGTCGACACTGCCGCGTCTGACCTCCGCCTCGGCGAAGATGATGCGTCTTCCTTTCCGGATGATCTTTGCGACGGCGAAGATCTCGTCGTCTTTTGTTCCGCGTATGAACTCTGTCGTTTCCGAGATCGTCGTGGTCCCTGATCCGGTATCGAGCTCGGCTAAAATCGCAAGCGCGATAGCCTCGTCGGCAAGGATGACATAAAAGCCGCCCTGAAGAAATCCGATCCCGTTGTGGAACTCTTTTTTCGCTGTCATTTTCAAAACGGCCGTCCCGCCGCCCCAGGAGACGGGGGTGATCCCAAGCGTCATGAAGGTGGGATTTGCCTCTGCGCCGACCGATGCGATCTTTTCAGCGTATTCATGCATGGGAATAGATTCTCTTTTGGGGAACAAGAGATTTCCGCTTTTCCCCTTTCGACGAACAGAACTATATAGGCCAGGGAATAATACTCCAGCATGCAACCATCTCTCGACGTGAGAAATCCTGCCACGAATGAAGTCATCGGCACAATAAAAAACACCACGCCTGATGATGTGGATCTGTGCGTGAGTGCGGCGCAGGAGATCCTTCCCGTTTGGGAAAAGACCGCCGCATCGAAGCGTGCCGTACTGTTTGTGAATGCGGCGTCCCTGATCCGCTCACGGGCGGAAGGGCTTGCCGCTCTTCTGACGACCGAACAGGGAAAACCGCTTCGCGAGGCTAGGGACGAGATCCTTGGATCCGCTCATGTGTTTGAGTATTATGCTTCGGTATGCGGGAGCATTCCGGGCGATGCACGCGATCTGCCGGGGTACGGGTATCTGAACGTTGTTAGAAAACCGCTCGGGGTCTGCGCCGCGATCATTCCCTGGAACATGCCGGTGATGATCTTTGCCTGGAAGGCGGGAGCAGCGCTCGCCTGCGGGAACGCGGTCCTCGCAAAGCCTTCGAAGACCGCCCCCTTAACGATCATAAAGATCGCCGAGGCTCTTCACGAGGGAGGATTTCCCAAAGAAGCTCTGCAGATCGTGACCGGGTCAGGAGAGCAGACGGGTTCCGCCCTGATCACTCATCCGGATGTCCGGCACATCTCGTTTACCGGGTCGATCGTATCTGGAAAAGCAGTTTCGGTTCTCGCGGCGCCGCATCTGAAGAAGCTGACGCTGGAACTTGGCGGGAACGACAGTTTCATCGTGACGAGAACGGCGGATATCGAAGCGGCGGTGAAAGCGGCGGTGAGGAACCGGTTCTACAACTGCGGGCAGGTCTGCACGTCGGCGAAGCGGATCTTAGTGGATGAACATATCGCGGAGGAGTTCGTGCACAAGGCGGAGGTGATGCTTTCGGGGTATGTTGTGGGGAACGGGCTTGAGAAGGCGGTGAATATGGGGCCGCTGAACAATGCGAATCAGCTTGCGCTGATCGAGGCGTTTGTGGAGGGGGTCCTGGATAGGGACGAGGCGCAGCTTGTCTACGGGGGGAAGCGGCTGGATATGCCGGGGAATTTCTATGCGCCGACGCTTTTGAAGAATGTGAGTCCGCTGGCGGTTTCTGAGGAGATCTTCGGGCCGGTGATGTCGGTGATCCCGTTTGGTTCGCCGGATGAGGCTTTGGATATCGCAAACTCGACGATGTACGGCCTGGGGTCTTCGGTGTGGACGTCGGAGATCAGCACGGCGCGGAAGTTTGCGGAGGGGCTCCGATGCGGGGTGGTGTGGGTGAATAAGCATCTGACGCTTCCGCCGGAGATGCCGTTTGGCGGGGTGGGGAACTCGGGGTTCGGCAGGGAGAACGGGATGGATTTCGTGTACGAGTACACGGAGCCGAAGAGTATTCTGTTCGGGTGAGCGGGGTGAGCCGTCAAGCGAGGGTCGTAGACCCGAGTCGGAGAGCAAACCGAAGGTTTGCGAACAGGCTCGCCCTCAGCGGAGCAACAGGTAACTTCCAAGCTATGGAATATAATATTTTTTTAGAATGACCAAAACCGTGACTGCTGTAATAATTAATAGAATTACAAGCATGAATTTGCGTATAAGTATGAGTAAATTTATTCCTCCTCTTTGCTTTGGCATCCCAGTATTTTTTCTTTCCCCTATTTTTTCTTTATGTCCCCGATTTTTTGAGGGGGACTTGGATGACCGGCCCTTTTTTAAATTTGTCCCGAGTGGTTCATCAGATAAATAAGATTTATCATATTTTGCATTGGATTTAACACAATCTCCACAAACATTTCTCGAGTCTTCCTCTACTGAAACCTTTTTTTTCTTAAAAATCCTCAATAATTTCCCTATTATACTGGAGTTACTTTCATTCTCTATGTTATTATCTGTCTCCTTCTCCAGTTTAAGTGGTTGACTTATTTCCCTCTTCGGTGGTTTGTTCTTTTTCGTCGGCGCTGCTGTTTCAAGAAGTTGCTGGTCAAAAGATATCGACTCGGAATTCAGGAATTGAATATATTCTTCTCTTTTCTCTTTGTTTGTTAAAAGTTTTTTCTCGATTAAGAGCTTTGTTATATCTGATGGGAGAGAAGCCTTGTTAGAACTAAGAGGAAAAGAAGATGAGAGCTTCGAATATTTTTTGGCAATCAATTCTGAGTAAGCTAGATAATGATTTAATTTGTTAGAATCATCATAAATATTCCCGGAATCAACGTCAAAATTGACACATGATAATTTAGTATCGATGAGAATACTGACATCGCAGTCTTTTATCGCGAATTTTGTGATGGCGAAGGAATATCCGTACTTAAGAAATGATTCATATGTTTGAGTAAGATCAGAGAGATAGGATATAGAGATTTGTGGATCTGCGGATGTACACAATACTTTCTTCCCGTACAGCAAACGACCGATTGTATAGTTTACAATCTGCTTGGGGCATGCGTGTGAATCGTGCTTCACAGTATTTTTTTCCTGCTGTAATGCAGTTAGATAACTGTTAAAAGTATATGAGGAAATATTCTTAATATAATAATCCAATTCGCCGAGTTTTAAAAATACTGCTTTGAAAAAAACATCAATATTTTGACGACTTATCGCCCCTGGATTTTCACCTTTCCAATTTATTTCCTGAAGAAAAACCACAGTATGCACTCTTGTTTGAGATTTTTGTACATCAAGCGTTGTTCCTATGATCGTTTTTCTGTTTTCGTAGGATAGATAAAATAATGTGGAACAGGCAGTGAGAGTTTTTACAATCTGACTGCTGTTGATAATATCATCTCCACTGATAAGGTTACCTAAGGTTGTATATATGCCATATTTGTCCATTTTGCTTGTCATTTTTTCCTCTACCACAATTTGTTCTGATATTCAGAGGAGGGGGCACTTTGCTGATTTGATTTCAGATAATGTGATAAATCCTCCGTGAGCTGTGTAAATTTCTTATCGTCAATCTTGGGTTCGAAAATAAAATTTAGGAGTGATTTACGATGATGAGGATCAGAGATGGAGTCAATTCTTTTTCCAAGTTCTGCTATGGTTGTAAGGAGAATCAGCTGTTCTTTCTTGAATTCTTGAAATTCATTTAGATTTCCAGAATTATCTGCACTATATAACTTTATTACAATTTCTTGGAGGTTGTCCAACGTCAAAGAAGATTTAATCTCTGATTCCAAGTTATCTATGTCATGTACCTGTATTGCGTCAATATTTCGTAAGGTTTCAATCTGCCCAAATAACTCATTTCTGTAGCTTTGCACGACATCTCCAGAATTACGTTGTCTTTCATCGAATGGAAGATGTTCAATTAAAGGTTCAATTTTTTTCAAGCGTGTATTCCGCATCTGAATATTTTGCATACATGCTTGAATATCATTTGTATATCCAGCATGCGTGTCATTTGTACATTCTCTCTCTTTCTGCACATTGGTTAGGGAGTCAGCGGTATTAATATTGCAGATAAAAGTGTTGAAAAACGCATCATCACATGCCTGATCTGCAGATAACTCGATAGGGACGATATCAGTAAATTTCTTTGTCCAAGATGGTAGGTCATTATTGTCAATCTTATTATCTGGGTTCAGAATCAGAAATAGACACATCTTTCGCAGAATAACCGCTTTACGAGAGTGTAAGTTATCTATGAAATTAAGTATATTATACACATTCAAATCAGAGAGAGAGCAAATAAATGCAAATGTTTCTGCATTACTTGACCTTAGTTTTACCGGCTTTGGGTTATCTGTATAAAATATGCAGTTTTTGGACGGTAAAAATTGTATGTACTTTTCTAAATCATTGATGTCATCTAATTTTTGAGATACGGTATCATCAAGAAGGCTGTAGAAATCTAGGTGATATCCATTTTCTGTGTATTGCGAATTAATTTCTTGACGCTTTGCCAAAGAAAATAGATGATGGAATCCAGTATCGCCCACTCCAAATATCGCCAAATTTTTGGGAAGAGAATTGGTTATCGAATTACCTCCTAGTTGAGATGGAGCTGGTTTTTTGACGATGTTCTGACTCCTCGTTTGTTGGGAGAAAGAAGTAGTATTTGGATTATTTTTAGATGGTGTGGATGGCTCAGTCCTGCCCGAATATCCATACTTCTGTTGTGATGAGGACATGCTTCCGGCTTCTCCCCGAGATATGTCATCTCCAGAGATGCATTTATTATTGATTGAAATGAGATTACTTTCTGGATTGTAATAATAGTCATCACCACTATGAAGAATTTTATTTCCGAATTTTACTTTCAGATCTTTTTCCGCATGAGCCTCAGATTTATCTTTTCCAAAAACACGCGGCAATAGTCCTTTTTTCGGGTCATTTTTCAATTTTACATCTGAAATAGCCTCATTTAGTGATGGTACACTTGTTGATATCTTCTCATTGGCAAGAAACGTGTAATATTCCCTTCTTGATTCGGCATCACGAGCATATTTATTGCCATATTGCTGAAGAATTAATTCTTTTATTGCCTTAAAATAATCATCGGCGGACAGATCATTGTATACTCTAATAAATTTCATGTAATATTCAGGGTGTGCCTTGCTGCGAACTGTTCCTTCATCAAGGTTTATTTGATACCAAACATCTATCATATCCGTTACAATGACGTCTGCTTGACCAAATCCCATTTTTGTGATTGCCAGATTTAGGCTCTTCATCAGAGGTTGCGGCATTTTTTCAATGGAAGAAACAAGATAATCTATTGCCCTTAATAGATCTTTGGAAAGGCAGGTGATTTTTTTTCCAACACACAGTCTACCGTATGTGTAGTCCATAATATCCTCTGGCGGATAAAATGGTTGCGGATAATACGCAGACTCCTCAATAATTTTTTTCAGAAGGGTATTTTCCGGAAGAATGGAGTAGTTATTTTGTTTTAAAGCGTCATTACAGCGGGAGAAAAAATCAAGGATTTCTCTGCGAAGGTTAAGAACCTCTCTCGGATGCTCTTCGAGATAGATTACTGCATGAGGACGTGACTGCTGTTTCTGAACGCTGACCCGCGTTCCAAAAAGAATTGAGGAGGAGTTCACTGCAATGTACAATGATATGTCAGATTTATTTATCATTTCTGCAATGTTAACCGAATTTACAGCAAAATTTCCTTTGATTTGGACAGTTTCACCTAGTGTTGTAAATATTCCTGAACTAACCATGTTTCGTTGCCTCGTACTTTATTATTTACCAAACTCTTCTATGCTGGAGAAGCCAAATTGGTTAAGTTCACCCATTCTCTTACCAGGATTTTCATCCATACGAGCTGATGCATCAAGACTGCCTGCAATGAAATAGCTTGGAATATTTTGAGTGTTGAGTTTTTTCATGCACAAACGGAAGTTGGGAGAAATTTTGATCAGCATGTTGAAGAGCTGTTTTTCAAGTTCTTCGGTTGCTGGTTTATTATCCCTGATCTCACTGAGATCAAATGCTCCCGGAGCACCATGAGGGGCATATTTATTGATTATTTTTTGGAGAGATAGACAATTATTACAGAGAATATCTGTTTTTGTTACCACAAATGCCACTTTTTTAGAGATCTCATTATTGTTTTCAAGGGTACGACGATTATCACTGACCTGCTGAATTTTATCATGGCTGGCATTTTGTTTAAGCAAATTTTCTTCATTCTTGAGGAATTTGGCGATATGCTTCATTTTTATCCGATTTAATTTACTTAATTCAGAGAGAATAAGATTGTATTCTCCAAGCGCTTTGTTTAGGCTGATTGTTAATTCATCAGAAGAATAGGAATCATCGATTTCATTTGCTTGGATATAATCACGATTAATATCTTCACCATGATTTTTCAGCCACTCATTTTTAAACTGATTCCCATCGATGAGGAAGATTATTTTCCCAGCAGCACGGAAGTTAACATACATGATTACATTCACTACGCTCTCCATGAACTCGGTATATTCCTCATCTCTTACAGCATATTCTTCTTGAACAAGGGAAATTAATTCCAGCGTTTCAGCAAGATGTTCTACTTTGGCCTCTGTCCACCCTCTATTCCCAATTTTATTTTCAGAATCGATTTCTTTTAATCTGCTTAGGACAATCTTCATAGCTTTATTATAGGCTCTCAGATGGAAAACGGTATATTTTTCTCCTGGATAATCCATCACTATCCATCGAATAGGAATAAACAGTAATTTTTTTAGAATAAATTCATAGGTAGAGAGTTGTCCTATTTTTGTGTGGGGAAGAGTGCCTTTTTTAAGCAATTCTTCATGGAGGTTGGAAAGACGTTGCGAATCACCATATTCTTCTGGATTTTCCATATTCAATGCCGGTGTCTCATTCTCTATTATATTAGTACATTTACTGAAATAATCCCATAAGCCAATAGCAAGATAGGTTTTTCCAGAACTTGGAGGACCAATTACAAACACACTGGATCCATCAATTCCAATATTGTGTCTAAGGATATAAAATATCAGGATCACCACCATCACAATTAAAACAATCACTGGAAACAGATATGGAAGGAAATACTCAAATGAAAAACTAGACGGGAAGCCGTAATAATTTATGTTATTTATAAACGGCAGAAATACGCTGTAGATGATGATGATAAGTGATATCAGAACTACAAAGATTATAAGAAGTTTAGGTAATGCTGTTCCAAGTTTACTACTTTTGCCTCTTCTTAGCGCTTGGAGGGTATATATTGCACCAAGAACAAATCCAGCACCATATGACTGTAAAAACAAATCAAGTGATACTGGATCATTAACAATTGTGCCAAAGACAATACTAATAAGAGGTGTGAAAAACACGAGTGATGCATAGAGAATTCCATGCAATCGTGTTTCTTCGTTGATGCACAATCCAAGTGAGACTGCAAGAATGGCACCACAAACAAATTCCACTGCAATAGACCAGAAATAGGGAAATGCAGGTCGGAACAACACGACTAAGATGAGAAGAAATATACTGATAGCTACCGCTGCTACGATGGTTATCTTGTTCTTCTTTTTGAGTTCATTTTCATTAATAATCATTTTTACACCAGAGAATAGATTTATGTATCATTTTCAGAAAAAGTGGGAGGGACTTGGATAGAATCCTCCTTAGGAGTGGGGTGGAGTTAAAATATCTTTTATAGTATGTTCTGTGTAACAGGCTTTGATTTTATCTCTTACATCATGTTTCATTGGAGTGTCCAGCTTATTGCTTTGTTCCTCCAGTGCGTAAGTGAGAGCCCGTTCTTGATTCAAGAGTTCGCGAACAATATACTTTCCTTTGTTCATCTTTAGAACATGGTGGAGAACATTATTTTTGCCTTTTTCATATGAAAGCTTATATATACCCCCTCTCTCAAACCCAAAAATATTTTCAAGATAGTTGCCTGCCGCCAGAAACATAATACCGCATTCCCATGGTTTCGCTTGTGTGTGGAGAACTATATGTGAAGCATCGGGTTTCTCATGCAGCATCAACCCATTAATTCTTCCAGATATTATCCTTTTTTCCTCCTCAGAATTCAATGCATCGCAAATTTTCTTTGACGTCGAGGCTATTACAAGAACCCAGTCTCCAAAACTCCAGCGTTTTGAAGGATCATGTTCCGACGGGCAAGTAAGTTTACTAACTCCCAGCATTCTTGGGTCAATTAATTTAATATATTGTCTCCGAATAATGCCAAGTATGTTACTGATTTCTTCGCGCCCAGCCGACCCAGCCGCAGATTCATCAAGTGTGGCAAGAGTAGAATCTCCCCGCAAGAGAGGAAGAACACTGGGGTTCATTTTCCCTGCGACGGACTTGTATGTTCTTTCAATGTTTTGCCCTACATCTCCATCAACCTTCACATTCTCTGCCATCTCCCTCAGTACAGCTTCAGATCTAGTATAGTCAATACGTAATTTTGCGGTTCCAAGCAGGAGTTCATCACGAACTTTGGAGAGATACTCTGATTTATTTTCAGCTGTTTTCTTCTTGGACGTCAAATCATCAATTTCTTTCTGAACCCTTTCTCTCTCTTCGGTCCATCCATTTTCATCATCAAGTATCTCATAGATTTTTTGTGTGAGATCCTCGATCACCGTTGTCACATTAGGATTCGAGGAATTAATTCTATTTGAGATCTCGCTCTGGTTAGTATTATTCAGATTAAGACCTGCACAAAGAGGGGCGGTAATTCTCTCAACAATATCGGTAGATACACGATTAAATACTGCAATTAATGGTGAATTATCAGATTGGATATTTATCATAACATTATTTTCTGGATCCATTGAAATAGAGATACCTAACAGATTGCAGTTGGATTTAATGTTGGTGAATGACGTATTCACCTTCTCTTCAAATTTAGGTTTCGAAAGAGTTTTGCGGAATAACCTATGTCCCTCTTTTTCTGCCACGATAGACATGTATTTCCAGTAATAATAATCAGAATATTCGCGATCAAGTGTCTGCAAAGAAGAAATTGCTTCTTTTTCTTTGGGAGAAGATAAAGTAGGATAGACTCCCCCATCGATACAACTAAATACCGAATAACGTTTGTCTGGTGTAATTCGTCCCGGCACTTTATTATTCTCTTCTGCCTCCTTCAATTTATCCTTAAAATCCTTATACTTCGAAGAGATACTCTCGCGATATTTATCAGCAAAAGTTATCCATTCATCACGATTTTGTTCGTGCCTGCAGTACTCCTGAATCTCAGCATTTCGAGCGTTTACCAAATCCGAAATCTCTCGCTTCTTCTCCCTAGCACTCTCATCGATACCCCGTTTAAATTCATCTGATTTTCTGAGGCTTTGAGTATAATTTTGGAGATCATTGCCCAAATCTCTGATTTTATGTCCAATATCGTTCAGTGTTTTCAATGCATCGTCATTTTCTACACATAACGTTTCCATGTGGGCTTTCCTGGATAATGACTCGGAAAGCTGAGCAGTTGTTGTATAGTATTCTCCAACAGTAGAAAGACACTCTAAATATTTCATAATGCAGGAATGTAAGCGTATGTCTCTGTCAGTTCCTTCAACCGGAGGAGTAGTGAGTTGAGAATATATCGTATGAACGTATTCATACAAATCATCCAAACGCTTCAGATTATCAGGATTCTGCAATTCATTACCGAGAGTGCCACCAATAATATCCACAATTCTCCTCGGTGTTTTCAGATTCAGAGATTTCGCGATTGGATTCAGCCAAATGTCTTTTACTTGGTTAATTTCAGCCCTATATAGCTCAACCTTCTCTGAATTAAGTGTAAAATTATTTGAATCTCCCGAATATTCCTGAGAATATGTTGATCTATTCTCATCAAAGAATCTTCTAACCACATGACAGATTTCTGAACGAAGGTCTATTGTCTTTTGCAGACATTCAAGGTAATCGTCATATGCCCTTTCTAATGCACGCAAATCATCTATAGGATATTCAATGGTATAAGCATCAAGATTGAGAAAGTTTCCATAATAAAATGTTTTATTTGTGATTGCATCATCATTGTTGTTCTCAAATGCATTGATGAACAGATATGGAAATGCTGCAGAGAAGTCCTTCACGGCCTGAACTCCTCGGGATGCCTGAATATCACCAAAATCGGTTGGATCTAGTGATGAAAGTAAAACATGACGGAATAAATTATTCTCATCGTTGACTTTCAGATATTCTAACTCCGTAAGCGCAATTGCAGCATTCAAGTGTTCTGTGTCACCTTCTTTAGAAGAGGGAAGAATAGCAAACAGCCAAATTGGACGTGTGGGATTATGTTCAAGGATTTTCTTTGCAAGATCGATAAACATCCCAGAACCTGTACCACCTCCAAGGCCAACAATAATTGCAACTGGCCCCGCTCCTGCAAATACGTTGGTGAACTCCGACCCGGCGACTGTTGTTGCTTTGACAAAAGCAGCTTTGGACACTGCCCGCATACGATATACTCCCCCATCAAACCCCTCCCTTAGGCGACCATCAAGTTCACAGAGATCATCAAACCTAATGCCATTATCTGGATCATGCAACCACCAGACATCATCAGAAGACAACTGTAAAGAGTCTACCACTTGAGAAGAAATGAGATCAGGAATTGTTGTGATAGTAGCTAAACTAGGTAGATCATAATGATCGCAAATAACAACACCCCGATTACTAGGATCATTAAGTGCTTCAATTTTCTCAGTGAGGTGTTGCATATTTCTACGATCATCGCTTGCCTCTCCAAGTGCTGTATCTATAGTATATAGACGAAGTAAATTCTGATCTCCCTCTAGATACTTTTTCAAGAACCATTCGTGTTCACAAATCTTGTGGAGAAATGTTTTTCCACATCCTCCAATTCCAATAATTGTTAAATTTACAGGTAATGTCATTCTTTCTCTCCCTAATGATTACTCCCACGGATCTTCCTTTCGGGGACGACCAATTAGATATCCAGCTAAAATTCCAAGTATTAATGCAATAATTCCAACAATAACCGGAACAAATACCGGCATCGAAATAGGCTTTGTTTCATACCATTCAAGAACATCCCATGCATCATTTGTTAGACCTTTGGAATACATGCCCGTTATTAATGTTCTAAACGTTGGATCGTCAATATCATTCGTTCGCTCAAGGAAATTTTTCTCATCGGCTACAGAAATTGTCAGAGTTCCAGTCGTTGCTGCACTCAAACTTTTACCTTGGGAGTCCAGGGCTTTGACATTATAATACAGATATCCAGAGCGTTGGGCTTGAATCTTCGTGATTACGATACCTTCAACAGACGTAGTGGTAGTAATCTGAGGTACGCGTCCAGATACGTTAATCAGTACAGATACCGGGAAACCATTTACTGCCATTAAGTGAATTATGCGCTCGTTTAACGAATCAGCAGTTTTCACACCATTGGTATCAATAGTCCAAAGCGATGATGATGAAACGGGAATCAAATCGGTTGAAAGTTCAAGAGTAGTTGTCTGTGAAGGAATACCGGTAATCACAATAGAATATGAAATTTCCGAACCTTCGTGGAGAGTTTCAGAAAGAGCATTACCTTGGACATCTGTAACAAGTGCTGCACTGGCTGGTGCACATATAAATACTATTAATATAGTTAGGAATACACTAATAGAGAAAAATGCACGGAGAAAAGAATATGGGCTTTCTCCACCATGTAAGTTGGTGTGCAGATGTTTTCTTTCGAAAACACGACATGAACTTAAATTTAAATAATTAGACATATTTTCATATCACACCCCACAGATAATTGTGGATATAGATAAGATTGCCACAAGCCGTATATATAAATTGTGTTTTATCTCTTGAAGTCGTATATTATATCGGAATTATGTGGCATTCTTTTTCTAATAGGAGTTACGCGGTGTGGATGTGGCCCTAATTTGGGAAGGAGTTTGTTGAGCGTGGAAGTACAGTACTTCGCCACCCCCTCTTCATTTCCTCCTCCAAATCCTTATCACCTTCACTTCCAGAACTGGTTTGAATACGCTCGCCACCTCTGCCCAAATGAACCCCATAAACATCTGAAACCGAAACCTCTTCTCCTCTATCACCCTTGGTCCTCTCCTCTGTTGAACAAAATACCTTGCCTGCAGCACAACCCAAATATTCTTCAGCATCAAAGCATTTATCATATAAAAATATCTCAATGTTGCATTTTTTGATGATGTTCTGCATTTAACCTAATTTCTCATGTGATATGACGACTCGATTGCAAACCTCCTCTTATAGGTACTGGATATTTATCTCGGCTTCCAGCTCTTCACCCCATACACTATATATCCCAGATTCTGGCATCCGTGGCTTTTCTTCATCCCCCTGACTTTTCTTCCTTTAATGTATTTCACATCAATGAGGATATCGACCTCAAGCGATTGTTTCGCATTGTGCATTTCATAGGTTTCCCATTGATATTTTCTTCCCTGAAGAAGCATTTTGAGATATTTTCCCTGTTTTTTGACGGGAACAATATAGGGGATCTCTTCCTGCTGAAGGTAGGAGAACAGAGCAATGGAGTAAAACCCTCTGTCCAAACAGAGAACAGTTATGCCAATACCAAGATCATGGATGATCTGTACACATTTTTTCACATAATCCAGCTGAGATACTCCTTTCTGTACAGGATAAACGGCAAGGGTCAACCGTGTATTCTTGGTTATGATATAGAGGGAAATGTAGGCATAGAAGGTCCTGGTCGATTTCTTTGTCTGCCCGGAAATGACGTTTATCTGGTTTGTTTCGTCTATCTCTCCATAGTATGGATCATTGGTAATGTCAATAGCAAATTCATAGGATTGACCAGGGACGAGGAGATCCTTTGTATGGTGAGTGAGAATAGCAGTATTTTTCCGTTCCAGTTCTGTCATACTGAGTTTTTTCAGATATCGGCGGATGGTAGTTTCCGAGGGGACATTTGCCAAAAGTGAGGGGAGAGAATGAATGGAGGCACACCGGGATTACATGCCAAGTAAGGATTGATACAAGGTCTCAGCAGAATAGGAACAGGAGGGGTGAAGGGACAGGTTAAGCGAGCTTTGAAGTGAGGTGACACAGAGAGCGATACATTCATCAGATTTGAGGGTTAATTGTCTATCGCAGGAAGATAAAAGAGGATTTTGCATACCACTTTTCCTGCATACGATATATATTCTGTTTTGTTTCAGTTGGGTTGATGGTTAGTTAAGGGATAAGGGGTGGCGAAGTACTGTAGCATGGGGAATGGGGTGGAGAAAGATCAGAAAATGACGGTATATTGGTACACAAAAGCAGCAGAACAGGGACATGCAACAACACAATCCAAACTTGTGCGGTGATATGACTTTGGGGAGGGTGGAGAAAGATTAGATGATCCAAAAATAATCTAAAGCTCGATTGCGGCAAAAAACTACCGGTTTGTGCTATATTTTGCATAGCATGCGGAAAAGAACTCAAATTACTTATGGCAAACCCCCAAATATTTGAGCCGCCCGGTTCAGTCATCTTGATATCATAATTAGGATATCTCCACCGCGGACCCTTCGTCCAAAGCTGACGTCAGACGTCACCTGTATTTTCAGAAAAAAGAACTGCCTGGAAAAATCAATCCGCATTCTCCCTCGGATAGATGAGCTGCCGATACACTCTTGTGTTATTTTTTTTCTTATAATATAGCTGAATCGTCATTTGATGAACAGAAAAGAAGAAGTTTGGCGATGAGACCTCTTGCTGATGATGATTTTCGTGAGGGTTTTTGAATGTCCGCTCACCTATAACAAAATTTAAGCTTGAGCGATATAAACAATGGAACATTGAGTGTGGTGAAGTGTAAACATGGCATTTAGCTTTATTAATAAGGAAAAACAGGCAGCGAAACAATACACGAAAGAAGCAGAAGAGGGAGATGTATGGGCACAATACGATCTTGGGCGGTGTTATGCCAACGGGGAGGGAGTGGAGAAAGATATGAAAAAGGCGGTATATTGGTTCACAAAAGCAGCAGAACAGGGAAAGGCAAAAGCACAACACAATCTTGGGGTGAGTTATGCCAACGGGGAGGGAGTGGAAAAAGATCAGAATAAGGCGGTGGAGTGGTTCACAAAAGCAGCAGAACAGGGAAATGCAGATGCGCAAAACAATCTTGGGCGGTGTTATCACTATGGAATGGGGGTGGAGAAAGATTGGAAAAAGGCAGCATATTGGTACACAAAAGCAGCAGAAAAGGGAAATGCAAATGCAAAAATCAATCTTAGCATTCTTGGGCGGTGTTATGACAAGGGGGAGGGAGTGGAGAAAGATATGAAAAAGGCGATAGAGGGGTTCACAAAAACAGTAGAACAGGGATATGCAGATGCACAATACAATCTTGGGATGTGTTATGCCAATGGTAGGGGGTGGAGATAGATGAGAAAAAGGCGGTATATTGGTACACAAAAGCAGCAGAAAAGGGATATGCAGATGCACAAC
>Ga0172381_10004394_pt1 | contig 14615 bp, 21 predicted proteins | sample Leawel6488metaG_FD_119754 | JGI IMG/M metagenome (GOLD analysis project Ga0172381, IMG submission 119754) | Leachate microbial communities from a municipal landfill in Southern Ontario, Canada - Leachate well 64-88 metaG | ecosystem: Engineered > Solid waste > Landfill > Unclassified | place...
ATATGAAGAACTCAAAAAAGATTTAAAAACCAGATTTGTTTCTTCAAACAATCAGTGGTGTAAAGGGCGAAATTCTGGATTGATTGAATGCTGCAACATAATTGATGAACATGCAGATCCACTTCGGCAGAGCACCACAGGGAAACAGCAGGAGCAGGAATGACATATTTTCCGACGGAATCTAACCTAGATCAGTTCAATCTATTATTTTGTCCTGTTCTTGAAAAGTGGGTATTAGAATATACATGCATATGGTGTAATTGCACAAGATACCCATCGAACGATTTTCGATGCAACGTTTGGCATGATAGAGGAAAATTCTTCGAATCAAACAAAGAACGCCCGGGAAAAGTCAAAAGCTGGTCAACAAAGCAAATCGTTGAACTAATGCAAAAAGAGGAGGAGCGTGTGAAATTAATAAACAATAAGAAAGGTTATAAAAAACAGGGGCGTCCATGACCCCCCACCCCCGCGCCAACGCCCCGCACCACATCAATCCCGGCCCCGACACCACCATCAATCCCATCATCACCAACGACACTTACCGCGAGCAGCCACTCAAAATTGTCAAGGGCAGAAAATCAAGGGGGATGAATCAATGAACTACCTTACCCCAGAATCAGAACAGCAGGAATACATCGAACGATGCAGGAAAGCGTATTCGGAATTGCATATGGAAAAAGTAGCATACAATCTAGAACTCCTGAACCAAAAGAGCGAGCAGAGCGAGCCAACACCAATGCCATATTATCCGAGGCAAGAGCCATGACACAAGAAGCAGGAGCCCCACCCATGACACAGCAGCCATGCCAATATTCAAGAACTCTCGAAGAAGTTGGAGATTTCTGCATTATAAAAGATGACTGGGTATCAGAAACACAATGCAATCAATGTCCGGCCCGCCCGCACCCCCCGGCACCGGAACCAACACAGGACAGTATTGAAATCCGCGAAGCGATAAAAATAGAACTTCTTGAAAACGAAGCAATGAAACTTCTTACTGACGAAGCATCCCGCGCCGCCACGCTCGCAGCATATGGGAAAGTCGAGGACGCTTTGAATGCAGAAGGGTATTACGAGAATAGCAGATGGGTGTATCGTGGAGTATTAGACTCCCTCCGGCAGAGCACCACGGTAGGAGATCTTGTCGAAGGGGTCAATGGAAAAATGATCCTGAAGTCGGAAGATCATTATCTCAATCCCGAAAGCAAAAACTTTGATCCAGATGCAACAGCACATGATCCGGGTATGGCAGGAGATGAGCAGCAATGAAAATATCTGATGAAAATCTGTTACTACTTATCATCGTGATGCTGCTGGTGATTACATCATACGTGGGCTACGCTGTGGGATATCAGGTACACCAAGACCAAATCAAAGACAGTTATTACGACTATGGAGTTTATACCGGATATGCAAATGGAATCGGGCAGTGCACAGACACGAGTTACAAGGTTTCTGATTTAAACGGAACAGTATGGGTGCAGTATTCATATGAGGGTGTGTTCGACAAATCACAGATCACCCAGGTTGGTGATGTGAAATGACCCCCCACCCCCGCGACAGCGCCGATACGCAGCCTAAGAAATGCAAAGCCTGCCGTGTTGACTGGCTGCGATGTGGATTGCGATTACAGGATTGTACAAAAACATTTCCGATATCTGACATGGAACTCGAATTAATCCTGCAAACAAATGAGAATCTTCCAACCGACGAACTGGAAATAGTTATACGCGATCTTGTCGTTATGGATATCAGGGAAAGAACAGAGCACGACGCGCAGGTAGCCGCGAAGGAGCGGGAGAGGATATTCGATCTGCTGGAAAAACATGCATACATGATGTGGCAATCCCCACAGTCTTGTGGACAAAAGAAGGTAGTCGAATGGGAGTATATAGCATCACTGCGCCAGCGGGAGCAACCGAAGTCAACCACCCTGCCGTAAACGGCAGGGTTTGTAACTATGTCAGAGACACGCTACGTTTGGCTGGTTGACAGGCAGCCTACCCAAAACAGATATACCATCATGGGCAATGTTACGGGAAGCATTCAGATCAGCATGGAGTTCAAACCCACAGTTTCGGCAAAGATATTGGGAACCATTACGGTTGCCCTTATAGACGTGCCCACAGGCAGAACACTTCTGCGATGTGAATCTAGCATCAACGTTAATAACTCTCTTACCAAGTTTCTCTGCCTTATACCGAATAAACTGTTCCAGTTCGTAGAACGCCCAGGTATTCAGTTTCTGATTTAACTTTTTCCCTCGGCGTTTCTGCACGCGAATTTTCTTTAGATTCTCTAATGCAAAAACGGTATATGGGAGTTGAACAATTTGCTTCGAGACACAGTGGTTTGAATCAGTCACAAACCGTCTCTCTCGGCCAGACAACTTCTTAAGTTTACGAGTTGCAGACCGAGTGCCTTTAGACTGAAGTTCGGCTCGGAGATACGCGTACTGTGCTCGCGTATTCTTCATAGCCGAAGAATTAAAGAATGTGTTGTCTGAACACACGGCAATGTTCACAACACCACGGTCAATACCAAGAACCTTTTGCTCTTGGATTATATCTGGGGTATCTGTTTCAACCATGCAGTGTAAATAAAATGTATTGTCATTCTTACGAATGGATAATGTAGAAGACTTAACTTTCCAAGTAAGATATTGGTTATAATAATCTGGAATCCCAAATGTAACTTTAATCCTGCCATCAGATGTTGCTAGGGTAGCATACTTCGATTCTAAGTATATTCGAATCACTCTTGAATTATATCTCATTGCCGAATATTCTTTACGAACTGGTTTTGAATGTAGTTTAACGGATTTCAGATCCTCGCAAGCGCAATCCCGTGCTCCTTGTAACAAAGATGAAGGAAGATTGGGAACATCCCTTCTGATATTGTAATAGGTAGCATTGTGACAGTTAATTTTACTATACGAGCGGGATTCAAACCCCCAAGTAGAGCATGTATTAAAAGCAATAGTGTAATCTCTCATAGTTTTCATGAGAGACTCCCTATCATCAGAAGACACACCGAGTTTCAACTTGATTGTCCTAATCACAATCATATATTAATACTATTAGGTATTAAAGGTAATTGGAAGTTTACAACAATGATTACCCTTCTCGGTTCCCTTCTCGCCATCATCGGAAGCGTCATGGCGTGCTACGGAGTGTGGGTGTTTAATGTCAGGAAAGATCCTGCAACAGCCAATCTCATCTGGTCTGCCTCGAACCCGCTACTGTTTGTCTGGGCAATCGGTTATATCATGCAACTATGGGACGGCGTGATGCCTATCGTGGTGTTGGCAGCGATGTATGGCTATTACACCGCAGCGAGCTGGTGGGGGTTGTGGAGGAAATGAACCTCCCCCTCTTCTGCCAGACGAGCCAACGCGCCACACTGTTTTACTACCTTTGTATAATGGGCGCCCTCATGGCGCTGGCAGCGATGTGGGCAGTGCCCGCGATTGCGCCGTTGTATTGAGATACATATAAATACATAATGATACATAATACATCATATGCAAAAGATAGGAGTTTTCAAAGTGAGAACTATTAACCACGATGAAAAAATCATACACCTTCCACCATCAGCAGAAGGGCATATGATTCTGTATAAGCGTGTTGACGGATCGTATCTGTTAAAGCCGGTGATGACGACATGATTTCCGAATGCTTTGTATTTGGAATGGCATATTGGTTACTCGCGGTAATTGGTTTTATCGCATGTGTGCCAGCGATAACATATGGATATTTCAAGATGTACAAAACTACAGAAGCGCCATTTGCAATAGGGTGTGTTGCAATCACACTCGCAATATGTGGCTTCTGCGGGCTTGTGTTCGGCATTGCTCCGTATCTCCCGTGCATCAAAGTGGTGATGCTGGTATGACCACCCCAGCAAAGCGTGGTCGCCCGAAGAAGGCGGCAGAGAACCCCGATTGCGAAGTGGCGACGAAAGGTTATGTGAAGTGCGTGGCGAGGAAACTCATATCATGTCCAATTGACAAGGCAGAGGGTTCACTCAAATCTGCCACTTTATGGATGATTCTTGCAGCGATTTTCACTGTAGTCATGTTTGGAATATCATCACCGCATGCAGACCCGTTCTCTGAATTAACTTGGGCTTCGGTATTGTTCATGATTTCGTTTGTGCTTGGAATTCACGATCTGATATTTGCATTCTACATGTTTAGTTATCCAGAAAAGTATGAATATGTCCAGCCCCACACCGAACCCCACTGCGAGCGCAAGAAGGAGTGCGAGTGAAATGAATCGCTTATTTAAAGATATGTGCATCTGTGGCACATTTTTAGGATTAGCGTTTGGATTGTTAATCGCTGTTACAGCGCACCAACCAAACTGGTTAGATCAGCCCGATTACCTATACAGGTGTGTTGTCATAGTCATGGCAGCATTTGCTTTAATTGGGATGTCGTTGCTTTCGATTGTTGGGGAGGAATATCATGAAATCTAATAACGACACCGCCGTCTCCCCCATCCTCGGCACCGTGCTGCTCGTAATCCTAACCGTCGTGCTGTTCGCAGCAATAGCAGCGATGGTGCTTGGTATGCCAAATGCTATCCCACAAAACCATATGCTGTCATTCACCGCGCATCAGGAAGGCGAATGGATCTACGTCACATATATGGGCGGGCCGAGCCAGCTTGACGTAGCCGATCCTGGAATCACGGCGCTTGTCAACGAACAGCCGATGAGCACGCCGTTCAGCAAGACGGGGCATATTGAGGTAGGCACGAGCGCCAAGACGCTAGGGACGCTGGGGAAGGATCATGTGGTGGTGACGGTTGTGTTCAAGGATGCCAGAAGCCTCGTGATGTTGGATACGTGGGTGTAAAGTATGGCAGAGCGGGATATCTACATTGCAATAATTATTGTGCTTGGTGTTGCAGTAATCACTCTCATGATGTGTCTTGCATCTGAGCACGAATGGCGATTAAAAGAAAACGAGCAACTTCATTCATATCTTAACGAGTCGTGGGATAACGAAATTGTTTACCACAGAGGATACACAACCGCATGTATCCTTGGAAAACCGAAAGATGGAGTGAACTGGACAAAGGTGTGTGAGAATGCCCACTATGGGTTTTAGTTCTCTCCAATCTCTTTTTCCACTTCCGTCACATCCACCACCGCGAACGCCAACCAGTCCTCGTGCTTCATCTCGCGATACTTATCGGTGCCTTCGGTAGCAGTCAACCATAAAGAAAGCGTCGGGCATGTTGTCGTATAACTGCGAGCAGATTCCCATAAACAACCATCGCACTACAAACAGATAACTTTATCTATCATCATGATGAAGAATACATTGTATGAGAGAAAATATATTGCCACACATCGAATGTAAAAAGTGTGGGCATAAATCCATACCGAGGGTAGCCCAACCGCTTAAATGCCCAAGGTGTGGTGCTCCATACAAGTATGAGGAGAAACCAAAATGAAATTCACGACAGCATTTATCGCCGTGCTCGCAGTCATCGCAATGATCGCAGTAGCACCAGTAGCAGCAAGGCCCGGAGAACAGCAGCAGACATCAACTATCCAGATTGCGTCTGGCAGCATGACCGGAACCTTCGGCAGCATCCAGGTTGTAAGCAACACCAACTTCGGCACACAGAACGGAGAACAGTATGCTGAAGGCACAATGAAGAACACGATCCGCTCCGGACAGTTCGTAAGCAACGCCGCATTCGGTGGCAGGAACGTCCAGCAGCAGGCAACCGCTAACATGAAGAAGGCCGCATTCTCCCTTCAGACGGTGAAGAATGTCTACCACTTCTAAACTCTTTTTTGTCCTGATTGTTGCGCTCACACTTGCAGTAGTCCCAGCTCTCGCATCAACCAGCGTTGATACCGATGTTGCAGAAGGTGTTATCATCGGAAATGGTAATCATCAGGAAGTCTACAACGAGGATAACACTTACGTAAAGCATCAGGATGTTAAGATTGATGAGGATATTGACGCGCACAGCACAACCATTGTAACCTACGAAGCGCCTGTTGACCTGTCACCGCGTATCAACTATCTTGGTATTGGTGACGCATCGGAAACTCGTATGATAATGGAAGACGAGGCGCTGGTGTTTGCAGTGTCCGAAAACCAGTCGTATGAGATTCGTTCCGCCAATCCTGTTGCAGTCTATCTCATCCGCAGGTATCAGAACGATTACCTGCTGATTGATTCGGTAGAATCAAAACTGTCTTACAACAAGATTTACCACAAATTCGAGCACGGGGTAGTATCTCCCGCTTGGATCTTTCCACAGTTCACTACAAAGTGTCATGTGAATGTCGGAGCAGACGAATATCTTGTTATTGACAACAGATATTACGCTGGCGACTCAATGACAGAAATCCAACCCACACCGCAGATTTAACCCACTCTCTTTTTATACTATTGGTTTCCAATAACCAACCATGAGTGATTCAAGAAAGCGCGACGATCTCACCACCATGCAACTTCCCCGCCGAACACGGGAAGCAATAAAACGAAAGAAACGTGGTGATGAGAGTTATGCAGACTTTTTAACACGGAGGCTACGGTTATGAAACACCTTCTAACCCTCCTCCTGCTTATGGCGCTCGTTGGCGCAGCGCAGGCCACCACGCTCGATTTCCAGAACCCGACAGATTTTACGCAGATTAATGAGACAACCAACACCGGCACGGGATCTATTTCATGGAGTGAAAGTGGTATTGGTGGAAACAATTACGTCAGCGTATACCACGATAACAACGGGGGAATCCCGTCAACAAATTATGCAACGGTATTTCATTTAACAAACCCATCTGCAACAAATTACGCCGCTGCAACATATCTTGGTACAACGCAAACCCTTTTTTTTGATGTATCCATTGTATTACTCGATTCGTCGAAAAATGTATTATACGCTTTTTCTGAGAGTACAACCTTCCCACCAGCATCATCTCGATATGAAGTAAAAATATCTGGTGGCATCCCAAAGATATACAGAAACGGAGCTGTAATAGCAACTGGTGGGGTGATTGCACAAAACCCGTCATATATCGGTTTCGGTTCGGCGTCAAGAGGGAACGGTGGTGCAAACTACTGGGATGACTACGTGTACGGATCTGCCGAGAACAAATATGTTTTCGGAGTGTCGGAATCAGACGATGAGTTATTTATAATCCTCTCTGATATCACTAACCCGTCGGCAGCTGGTCTTGCGTTCGGAAGCAACGGAACCGTTGTTAACTCTAATTATATGATTGGCACGTGGAGTCGTGGGAATGCATCAACACCGTTGACGAACGAGAGCATTAATCTTGTTTACTATCCGACAGGGCAGATTGTCGAAACTACATATACAGGAGATGCGTTCTCTGGGTCACACTCGTTTGACATTTTAACCAATGTCATCAACAACCCCAACGCGCCAATGGGGTTGTATGCAATAACGATACCGGGTTCTGGAGCGTACTCAAACCAGATATGGTATAAGAGCAACGGGGCGAGTGTTGCATGGTCTAGCAAGACTTACAGTATGCAGGATTCAGGCACAATCATTACAACGATTTTGTCCGGGGGTTATTATGACACTTCGACGTACACGTACTCGCTCGGGGTGATGGACGTTTACGGGCAATATCACGGTGCGAACACTTCAATCACAACACAGACTTCGACCGTAACGCATACGTGGAATTCTGATACCGATAGCCCCGGAGTTTACTACGCCGTGCTAACAGCAACTTCGAGAAGCACTGGCGTTTCATACATCCTTGGGTACGATTATACCACTCTTTCAAGTTACGTGAACTTCGCCGGATACGTCCACAACGCAGAAACACAAGCAGTTATCTCCGGTGCGAACGTGAGTATGACGCAGGATGGTACTGCGTGTAACACGTTGTCAGCAGCCGATGGGAATTATACCTGCTCTGGCTTTTCAACCGGAGCTATCTGGTACGTCAATGCAACTGCAACTGGGTTCCGCCAGTACACATTTAATGCAACACCGCTGGCAGCAAAAGGGGTTGCACTGAACATAACGCTGGTTCCATCGTCGCCTACAACCAGTGGTATTGCAATCGGTGGAGTTAACAGGGATACAACATACGGGAGACCGATTGGTGGTGTTATAGATTACATAACGAATAGCACGTATTCGGAATCGTATAACGCGACTGCAAACTCTGTAGGGTATTATGTGCTGGATGAAAGTGACGGAGTGTATCTGACCAACGGGAGGCTGTATCAGATCATCGGGGCGAAGCTTGGATACTCTAACAGCACAATATATTCGTTGACGGTGGTGGGGGCATGATGAAGAAGATATTACTTGGGCTGGCTCTATGCATTGTAATCAACTCGTTTGCGTTCGCCGCCCCACAAAACAATGTAGTGTCATTTACGTACAACATTACGCCAGCTATGGGCCAGCAAACGTTTTACCAGATGAAATTTATCCTTTCAAACTCTTCTGGCATCTCTGGTTATTACGCTCCAGATAACATAATTTACACGAACGGAACAACCCGCCCCGATTGGTTTGATGTTAATGCTACAGACGGATCGAATAACGCGCGGCCATTCTGGGTTGAAAACGGAACTTACACTACACATAATGCAACCGCGTGGGTGAACGTTTCAACCATCGCTGTTGATAATAGCAGCACTGGTAAATGGTGGTTTGGGAACTCTGGGCAAACAACCAGCACGGCAAATATAAACAACACGTTTATTCTAGGTGACGATTTTAATACCGCCGCTGTTGATACAGCAAAGTGGGGTGTTACCGGGGCTTCGATTACACAATTAAATTCCATAATCACCGTTACTGGAAGTTCCGGGGATCAGATTGTGTCTGTAAATACCTATGGGAATAATTTTTCCTATCGTACATATTCTAAAATAACAGGTCTTACCGACGACGGTACTAGTATATTAGGGTATCACCCTGCTTCTGGGAACGGTGCTGCTATGTACATGTATAGGTTTCCAACAGCATCTACAAACAACGCGCTTTCACAATCCGATGCTGGAGCAAATACGGGAACCGATGTTGGGGCAATAGATTCCAATTATCATGTTTATGATATATCACATATCCCAACCAAGAATGTGTATACAGTAGATAGTGTAACAAAAGCAACGCACACTACAAATGTGTTTGTTACCGCGAAACCAGTAAAACTTCGTGTAGAAGGATTGGCTACAAGACCTACGATATATTCAGATTGGATTGTTTTAAGGAAACGCGTTGATATTGAACCAATTACTTCAGGATATACGGCATCGTTTTCCGGTGCCTCGTTTACATCAAATGTGTCATCTGGATTGGCGAATCTCCCAATACAGTTCAACGATACGTCTATAGGGAGTCCATCAACATGGAACTGGACTTTCGGGGATGGCGGTACAAGCACGCTACAGAATCCTACACATACCTTCGGATATCCCGGACCATTCGCGGTATCATTGAACACCTCGTTCGGCGACGGCACGTTTAGTACCGCGTCATCTTCAATAACAACGACACTCTTGCAATACAACTCTACCAACTGGTATACCGACATGGGACTGAAATACGGTACGTTCCGTGAGAACTATTACTACGTCACTGAAAGCAGCCTTACGAACCCAAGCGGTCATGTCTATAAGTACGCATCAGATAATCTCACGCTGATAGCAGTCAACAACACCCTAGGAAATCATACGTGGGGAGAATCATACACCCCTGTAGTTCACGGGGATTATGTGTTCGTATCTGGGTACGCAGGAACCCCGCCTTACGAGCGATTTGTAGATACGTTCCACAAATCTAATATGTCGTACTATACAACGCTTCGCTTGCCAAGTCTGGGGCAACCTTATTATGATCCGATACTGGATAAGATGCTGTTTTTCGGTTGCTGGGAATCCGGGACTAATACATCTTCGTGGTTCTTCTATTCTGTAAATGCATCAGATGTATTCAACGTTAGCGCGTATGAAAAAATAGATGTTGATACCAATAGGTTTCCATCGTTCGTTGCTGGCGCTACAAGTGTAGACCCGCACATACGAGTATGGAATAATACTTATTGGTATTTTGTTGAAACCGGGGGTGGTCCCTCATACCCGTGGGAACTTGATGTGTATAAGAGCACAGATTTACGAACATGGACATGGCAATGGAATGCATCTTCTGCTGTAAATTCTACGTATGGATTTACCCAATGGGCAAATAACGACAGGTATCTTGCTCTAGGGTATGCCAGTGCAGGGAAGGCCCATATAAAATGGACTTCCAGTGGCGATGCATGGAGCGATTACGATACAGGAATAGTATCACCAATAAACAAAGAAGACCACCCATTACTATGGTTCACTGCAAACAATATCGACACCGCCATCTTCTCTTCGTCATCAAGAGCATCGACTACTTCTAGCCAGATATATGCATTTAACGTAAGCAACTCGTCAATGATATTCCAGACGAAGTTACCGAACGCTACGACAACGCAGACTGGATATACTGATCAGCAGCAGAGTTTAGAGCGCGATCCGAACGGAGCGATATTCATATCGTACCTGATGATTGCCGATGCATACCATTCCGAAATTATCAAGTTTGACACTGGGTCGTTCTTACAGGGATCTCCAGTTCCGTTATCAACATCGTTTACGGCAAGTAACACAACCCCCCCCAAATCAGAGGCAATACAGTTTACTGACTCATCGACAAACGTAACGGCGATTCTCGATTACTACTGGATGTTTGGCGATGGCAACACGTCGTATGTAAAAAATCCGACATACGCATATCCAAGCAACGGGGTCTACAGCGTTAACCACTCGATTACAACGGCAGATGGAACAGAGTGGTACAACCAGTCCAATTACATAACTGTCGGTGGCGGGGGATTGATCGCAAACTTCGTTGCTTCATCAAACCCGTCTGGGGTAGGGACTGCTGTTGTTCTCACGGACACATCATCTGGGGTTCCCACAACATGGAACTGGACCATCGACGGGTCAGTAACTAACACCACGCAGAACGCCGCGTACGTATTCTCAACTGTGGGAACGCATACCATCGATCTGAATGTCACTAACAGCACTGGTAGTTTCAGCAACCTCACCAAGACACAGACGGTTGCAAACGCCAGTGGCTTCAACCAGCAAGATATTTTCATGGTGCCTCACTTCGTGGTTACACTACACATCACCGACAGCACCAACGCGCCCATCCCCGTAGTCACCGTCACCGACAGCCACGGGCAATCCTACACTACAACGAATGGCACGGCGTATTTCACCGAAGACGCCGGTGTAACCGTGTTTTACTTCGCTTCGACTGGTTACGCATCAAAAGCGATGTCGTATGTTGTAGACGAGGACGCGACGCATACGGTGCAGTTGGTGACAAGTAGCAGTTCTGCTCCAGTGTATAACGTATACCCTCCGAAGGATGTGAAGTTTCATATCACCAGTTTCTTTGGAGCACCAATACCAAATGCTAATGTAACAATCCAGGGTATCACAACGAGCACTGGCAACTGGGATTGGGTCGTTACGCTTATTGGTATCAGCCTAGATGAAGTTGCAATCAATGGAACTGCAATGACTGAAACCACCGATAGCAACGGGGATGCAGTATTCCTTATGCTCCCGTCGGTGAAGTATAACATCACGACAACAGCGAGCGGATACACATTCCCAACATCCATCATCGCACCACAGGCGACGGAATACACTCTCATCGCCAACTGGAACGAGTCGTGGTTCAGCAGCGGCAACGACACTCTAAAAGATGTTAACGTATCGGTTAGCTGGGTTAAGTTTAACGAGACGCATTCGTTCGTTAATATCACATACGATGATCAGACAGCAACAACAACTGGGGGAACGATAACCGTTTATCGTGATACCACGGGAAGACTTGCGAATGCAACTCCAATCAAGACGATGGATATCACTGGGACTTCGTGCTCGAACAGCACGCTGGTTGATACCCCAACTGGTGGGTCGTCATATCGTGTGCAAGTGAATGCCACTACCACTGACCAGAATATTTTGAGGACGTTCACGCATTACTTCAAAGGTTCTCCGGTGATGCTTCCGGGTTTCACTACTGAAACCATCCTCTGGCTTGCGTTGTTCATAATCATCTTCACAGCAGCGTTTGCAGGTGCAACACATTCACCTCAGATGGCAGTGGTCCTTTGCGTGGAGTCGTGGGTGTTCTGGGCTATCGGATGGCTTGACTACCTGATAAGTTGGTTCGGGTATGGGGAAGTATCAGTTATTGGGGTATTAACTCTGGCGTCGTTCATAACAGTGCTCTGGAACATTACGGAAGGTAAAGCCAAAGGCAAGAGGTCATCATGAACGGGTTCTACGATATAATTTTGGTGTTGTTCATATTCGGAGCAGTTGGGCAGTGCTTCAACGAGTTCCAAGTGTTCGGAGTAGTAATCCCAGATTCGGGTGTAACTATATCTGAAAGCACTGTTACCGAATATCAGAGTTCAACCAGTCCAACAACCGTTGATGACTTCACATGGACGAATATCATTTTGTCAGGGCTAAAGATACTTGGGTCGGCAATGTTGGCGGTGTTCACTATCATTCCTCTTGTGATATCGCTATGCCAAGCCGTAGGTGTTGATTTCGCAACAGCGGCAACGCTGGCGTTAATCATCCAAGTCCCGATCTGGTTTGTGACTATAGCAGGATGGTACGAGTGGAGCACCGGGAGGTCGCTTACATGATCATAGCAGCACCCAGAGTTATGGCAGTCGATAACATCTCAACGATTGCCACACCACATTATGCAAATGTATCAGCGTATTTCATCAATGGGACGAATGAGACTTCAGCACCCCCAGATTACGGGATGTGGTTTACGAATGCAATCCAAGTATATCCAGACTTCCTTGGACCTATTGCATATCTCCTGATATTCTTCATACCGTTCGGGATGATCTGGATGGCACACGGGGATACAAGACTGCTATGTGTTCTTGGACTGATTACAGGATTTTTCGTATTAGCGTTTCTTCCGTCAACATGGGTTGCGGCAGCAGCAATCATTATGGTTGTATCAGTCGTAGCGTTAATATGGAGACTTATGAGACCGTGAGGTGAGTATATGAAGAACAAAGACAACGACATTTTCAAAATCGGAATCAGCATCGGTGAGATGCAGAACCACAAGATGTTTAGCACAGGAACAAAGCACCCTGAGATTGCGGTGGCACAGGCTAATGGGTTTATTAATTCGAAGTATGGCCCAGGGTACAACATCTATTTCGTAGACGACGCGAATCCACGGAGGAAGCGGAGGAGAAGGGATTGAAAGGATATCTCACTCTTTTGTTATTGATGGTTATTATTGTGGGTACGGTATCGGCTCAACACCAGCAGCCGTGGTGCGGAGTAACTACGTTGTTTTTCCAGCATAATGCATCAACATCTCCTGCTGGATATGAAGAATTAATCAATTACCCGTCTGGTAATCCTGAGGTAGATGAATCTATAACAATTACAAATGCAAATGGATGGGTTCTTGTTGATTCGTATATTACCCCGGAAGGCGCTCTTGATGAAACAATTGAAGATTTGGCGGGATTGAGAAGATATAAATTTTTCTCATACGTAAGTTCTAACGTTGGGACAACGCAGTTTAATTTCACCCCATCAAAGAGAGCAGCAGATGGGACAGAAACCGTATTTTACTCTGCTATATCTGAAGACATTAACTCGTTAACTCCAGATGAATACTTGTTAAGCCACGTGTCTCAAACGTCGCTTATGCTTAATCCAGGAGATAGGATCGTTATCAAAGTATATGTGAAGACAACGCACTCATCTCCTATAACAGTTCACTGGTTGTATCAGGGATCTACAAATACCAGCCATGTTGAAAGCGGGTATTTCGTCTGCGAAGAATTTCAGGAACAAAACTCTTTAGTTCCAGCAGGTCTGTTATTTGCGTTTATTGGAGGGTTGATTGGAACGATTGTACTTAGTAGAAGAGGTCTTGGGAAATGATGCCATTATCGACATTCAATTTATTGATAACTGTCGTTGTAGTGCTCGTGCTCTATTCGGTTATTGATTATAGGAATAAACTGTATGCTAATATTGCAGCGGCGATTGTCGCAGACATCATTGGCGGGCTACTTGCGATCCTGATATACATTGGGGCAGTCCAGACAGATAACGGCGCTACAACGATATCAGACCTGCCTACTGCGGGCGTTCTGCTGTTCATTATGGTCGTGATGTTAGCATACACGGCTTATATGATATGGGACGCAAAAGATGAATACGAGAAAGAGCAGGAGAGACTATGAGGAACATGCGAAGCCCGCTACCAATATTCATCTTCATTGGGTTGAGCCTGCTTGCGGTTATTGGCGTCATTATCCTTGGTGCGTCGTCAACAGCAGCGGTAGCGCAGGTTAACAACACTTCAACAGATGATCTTTCTATTGCAATATATCATGAGGAATATTATGTTATATACGGGATTGCAGCTCTCCTAATGCTTCTGGCAGGTTACTTTGCATTCAGGACTTTTCTATAACCTATAACTATTTATAGAACAACAGAGTATATGTCATTTGCAGGAGGA
>Ga0172381_10004396_pt1 | contig 14611 bp, 15 predicted proteins | sample Leawel6488metaG_FD_119754 | JGI IMG/M metagenome (GOLD analysis project Ga0172381, IMG submission 119754) | Leachate microbial communities from a municipal landfill in Southern Ontario, Canada - Leachate well 64-88 metaG | ecosystem: Engineered > Solid waste > Landfill > Unclassified | place...
AACTCGCCGCAAAGTACGCTGCGGAGTGGAATGTGCAACCTAACCGCATCGAACGCGCACTACAGGATGATGATCTCTGCACATCTCCAACTGGCACATACTTTGCCGGTCTCCTGCAAGGCAACGCACCGACGGAAGATGATGATGTTACGAGTAGTGCTGCATCATCCAAAGCCACAGGAAATACATCTGAACCTGTTGCAGATTCTCCATCCTTCTGGAGCACACTCACCTCCCTGCCGCCCGCAGTACTGATCGTCGCGGGAATGGGACTCCTCACATTCTTCGCACTCATTCTCCTCCTTCTGGCGCCGCTCTTCCAGAAACATATAGAACCGTAGAGACTCGCCTCCGGACACAGAGTGTTGTACGCTACCGCCGATGAGTACAACTGTCACACTCCAGATCCCAGCAGACATCGCTGCGCAATATCCGGAACTCGTTGCGCTCATACAGGAATCCGAGAGTATGAATGTGCAGGAGCGGCAGTACTGGATCAATATCCTACCAGCTATGACGCCGCCGCAACGTGAGCAGTTGCAGAGCATTCTGGTCAACGAAAAACGTCAGCTGGCTGCAATCGACCGTAAGTATGCCGCGGAAATGGAAGAGATCGGCATGCAGGGATCACTCATACGCACAGAACAGGAACGCCGAAAGCGCCGTGCAACGCTGGCACAGAAAGAAGAGAAAGCCGCCCAGGCAGAAATGCAACGCAAACGCGATCTGCTGGAACGCATCGAAGAGAGTTAATCCCCCGTGCAACAGGCGAGCATGCATCGGTCGAGGAGTGCGAGCACCTCCTCGCTTTGGCGGTCGGATACCTGGTACACCCCTGTTTTAAGACCGATATCGTACTCTGCTGCCCGACGAACCAGGTCTGCCAGCTCTGCCCTGCTCCTGCGGCGTGCCAGCGGCATGAGCGCCTGGACGCTACGCGGATGCACGCCGACACGCTTGGCGATAGCGCCAACATTTGTTTCCCCTTCTTCGATCGCTGCAGCCACCAACGTAAGGTTGGTGAGCATCCACACAAAAATATTCCAGAGACTGAGCGGGCTTTCGCCGCGCTCTGTGAGCATACGCACGTACGCCATCGCCTCTGCGGTATTGCCAGCCTGCAACCGATCGAGCATTCCCCATATCTGCCTTTCGCCTGTCGCAAAGGCAGCCATATACACATGCGACTCCCGCACAATTGCATCGCTAGCGAGCAACGTGAGTTTTTGTAATTCGCCTGCGAGACGCAACTGATCTTCTCCTACCGCCTGCAGCAATGCATCGATCGCCGCTTCTTCTATACCTGCACCCTGCTCCGATGCATACGCTGCCATCCATTCGCGTAGTTGCGGCAGACGCAGCGGTTCGAATGTATGGATACGCGCTATTTTAAGTAGGCGTTTCACGCCTGCCAGGCGTTTGTCGGGCTTCTGGTCAATAAAGAGAAGCACCGTCGCAGGATGCTGCACATGCACGATACGATCTATGTCCTCCGCCGACCACCGAGGAACGCCTTGCACGATGACAAGGCGTCGTTCAGCAATGAACGGTGCAGCGGCCACCGCATCCATCACCACATTGCATTGCGCATCCTCTACAGAAAACACCTGCAAATTCTCCTCACCGTGCTTTTGTACAAACTCCTTCACCCACCGATCTCGTTCCATACCAAGTACATACGCGTTCCCGCCTGTGAAGAGGTACATCTGCTGTTCCATACATATCTATGATACCAGGAGTCCCGAAACGTTAACGATTAAAGAAAAACATTCTTATCCATTAGTCAATGACGCAGCGTTGAGACAAAACCCTATATCCACTATAATGAAACGATATGCAAGCTTTCAGAACCCTTAAACGGCACATACACATCGTCGCGCTCGGAACCGTGAGCATGGTCACAGCATTCACGCTCGGCATGCATACCACCGCCAGCGTGCACCCTGTGGAACTCATTGAAGCCGGCGGCACCCGCAGCGGCGACATGGACGGCGACGGTGCCCTGGCATTGAACGATGTACGCATCGTGCTGGAAATCCTCAATGGATACCGGGAAGCGACCCCTGAACAACGCGCTGCTGATATCGATGATGACGGTGTCCTGACCATCGATGACGCGCTCCGTATGCTGTTCTTACTCGAACGACAGTAAACCTACTCCTATGGACAAAAACACACACACCGCCACCACACGCTTCTGCATTGCGCTCTGCGCTCTCATGGCATTCCTGCCCATGATAGCCATCGCACAGGACACGCAGCAGGACGAACCGACAGTGCATTTACTGCTGCGACCTCATTGTGCACAGGGCTACAGCAACGAGGAATGGATCTACGGATCTGTGCCTCCTCCAGGATGGCCGGCAGGCAACGACATGGAAGCATGCCCTCCATTTTCCGTGCGTGACCCGCAAATGTTGCAAACACAGTCCATGAATTCTGGCGCCATACTCGATATGGATCTGGTCATTGAAAATCCGCAACGACTCTCTATAGAGGAAGTGCGGGCATGGATCGACTTTGATCCCACGGTGCTGGAAGGTCAGGATCTGTCCATCTCCACCGATACGTTCACCCACATTGACCCCTCGGAACAATTCATTGATTCGCAGACATCGCAAATCAAAATCCGTGTAAGCAATCCCGAAAACAGCGATCTGCCCGCGGCGTACTGGATCCCCGTGGCGCGCCTGCAATTGAAGATCAACCAGCTCGTCCAACCGGGGACTGTGCTGAGCTTCTTTGACGTGCAATCCGACGGACACACATTCATTACTGCCAAGGATACCCAGGGAAACACGGTTTCTGTGCTTCCGGATGATCCAGGCGCACTTCTGGTACGCATGGAAGCTGCTGCTACAGATGAACCAACAGTCGACGACGTATCTTCAGGAACAGGATCATCGTCTGCTCCATCGGATACCCTCGATGCTTCGAGTGCCAACAGCGAGCCTCATGGCATCATTGCCGTAGGGCAGCCCTGTGTCGTCAATAGCCAATGCCGCACGAACTTGTGCACGGAAGGCATATGCCAGGATCCAGAGCAAACACAGAACGACCGTACCGCATTCTCACAACTACAGGTACGTAACGTTCGCATCACCACAGAAGAAGGCACCGCCTATCTGGCATGGGAAGATTTGCCCTCATCTATGCTCAAAGCATATAACGTGTACTACGGGACGACATCCGGTCAGTACATCCAGCGCAAGACCATACCCGGCGGCACACCGAGCCTGAGCATCCGCAACCTGCCTGTGGGCAGCATGTACTACTTCGCCGTGCGGGCAGTAAGCATACAAGATGAGGAATCTTCCTTCAGCCGGGAAGTGGGTATCGAAGTAGGCAATCCTGCATCGTCCACGGCTCCGCTCGTCGGATCCGTACTCACGGATGCACCAGGAGAACATCCACTCGGGAATGGCGACGTCCCCAGCGTACCCGGCGAGACCGGTATCCCCTCTTCCCTGCTCCTCCTGCTCCTTGGCTCCGCAATCGCAGGTACAATCGTCGCAGCACGGCGCCAGATCCTCATTGCTGCAACAAACACCTAAATTCACATGGCGGAAGACTTGCACCCAAACTGGCACAGAACCGACAGTGCGTCTGCCGCAACAAGCAAAACGCACCGCACTGCCGCGAGTATACCGCTGCATGATATACGTGTATCCCGCCTGCCCGGGGCGATTGCCGGCATTGTGCTAGTACTAGGTCTTGGATTCATATTCTTCCGCGGCGTTTCGCATATCCGGGGACAATTGCTGGAAGAAATTACCATGACCATATCGCCAGGTGCGGTGAATCCTGCGGATATCACCGCACGACCGGGGCAACAAATCGCCTGGATTAATCGTGACCAATTGCCACACATCATAGTCTCCCAAACACTCTGCAGCGCTTCTGCAGGCACATGCCTGGGCACGGACATCTTCTTTGAGGGCAGTACCATGCGTTACACCATTCCTACAGACGCACCCGGCGGTGCACACACGTTCTTCTCCGAAATCGACCCATCAATCACCGGTACAATTACGATTACCGGCGAAATTGTGACGCAAGAAGACGCAACTGCGATACCACAACAGGATATTCCTACCACAACGGAATCCTCTACCGCAGATCCACCGCCAGAAGAACAGAATGATCAGATACCCATGGACGAGCCTCCTGCAGAATCCGGTGGTGACCTGCTCACGCGCCTGCTCATTCAACAGCAGTCGCAACAGCCGTCCGACACTCCTCCAACAGCGCCGCACGATGATCCTGCCGATATCGCACTGACACAGCCGGAAACAGAACAGGAGGAAAACATCCTGGCACTCGCAGAAGACAGCGTACAAGTAGCACCCAGAGCGCAAACAGGCATTCCTCGTAATCCCTACACTGTCGGATCACCCCTGACTGCAGCAATGCAATCCACGGCGGAATCCGCACCGCTGCACAGCGGCGCGCCAGCGGAGCCCGTTCCTCCGGTGTATCAGCACAAACCCATTGCGCAACCGCAAACCGGTAGCGCGGCTGCATTGGCCATACTGGCTACTGTAGCCATTGGCGGATATGCCGCATATCGCACCCTGCGCAGAAGTACTGTGGTACTGGCCGCATAAATCGCCACTCTTATTCGCAGTACCACGGTGGCAAACCAATCCACTTCGGCCAGAGCTCCGGAACCTTTTCAGTGGTATACATCGTTCCTGCATTCACCGTGCAAGAAGACAGAGATGTGTCTTGTTGCTGGCGACGCAAGTACATCTCGTAGTACACCGAGCGGTACTCCGGAGGAATATCCGGCAATTCATCGGCAGAACGCTGCGCAGGCGTGTTCTGTGCCGATTGCTGCAGCCCGTCAATTCTGCCAATCCACGAAGGCCACTGGTCGTCTGTATCTGCTGCGCTTGCGCGCAATGGCAAGATGACAGCAACGGCAAGAAGCATGAACGTGCCTGAACGGAGAGCGTACTGCATGATAATGGAGGGAATGTGGAATGTACTATACAGTATTCAGGAAGCACTATCACGTTGAAAGACAATTTTGACTTCCAGTGGCACAAGGGCGTCAATAGCCGCAACGCCTTCTGCGGGTGGTCCCACGCCGAACATCGTACGATCGAGATCATAGGACATGGTCATGTACTGCGACGTAATGACAGCCGCGAAACTAATGCGCTCCGTCACATTGCGGATGGTCAAATCCCCTTCCACTATGTAGTTCTCTCCACTTTCGCGGCGGATGGATACAGAGGTAAACCGCGCCTGCGGATACTGATCTACAGAGAAGAAGTCTGCCGATTTTAGATGCGTTGTGAGTCCGGGGGCATCGGTTTCGATGCTTTCGATATCAATCGTCACTTCCACAGACGCACGCTCTGGATTACGTGGATCAACGGGATCCGGCGTTATGCGCATATCGAAAATGCGAAACCGCCCCTCGTGGGATATGATATTGCTCTTGCTCCCTACGAATGCGATGAAGCTCTGCTCCATGTCTGCCGTGAGCACCTCTCCATCCTGCAGATCAAGCGCTTGATTTTGGGTAGAGGGCAGTGCGCGTTCCTGATCCGAAATAACGGTCGTGGTGCATGCAACGAGCAACAATGCGCCTATGAATGACATTGGCATGTATTGCATACCTCAAACATACACACTACTTCCATAACGCTTCTAACAGACTTATGCGGAAACCGTGATGTACATCACAGCTGTAAGCAGCAAACTCAGGAGGAAATAGCCTCCATTGATCACAAGCAACAGGGGTGAGCGGCGCTCCCATGCAACATCATGGAGTAGTACAGGCAGCATGAACCCAAGCCACAGCAATGCGATGAGCAGGAGTGCATCACCCATCGTGCCTACACGCAGTACAACGAGCAGCAACATAAACACTGTAACCGTGAGTAGGTTTGCCGTTATGCCCAAGAGAACAGCGCGCACATACGCGCTGCCATCTTTTTTTTGAGGTTTTAGACCTGCGACGCGCATCCATGCGCGGCCCCATACCGGCGGGCTGTACCACAGCACGCCGAGGAGCAGCACCGCTATGAATGCCAACAGGGCGGTGCTGAGGGGATAGACGGGAGTTACCATAGTGTCCATAAGGAAAGATACGCTCATCGTAACAGACATAAGTTTTCTTACACCATGCCTGCAGGCTCTGTACAGTTTATCGTCTTTGCACGACAACCATGCTCCGTACAATAAGAAGTTCTCTACCCCCTAATCCTATGCGTTGCCAGACCTGCGGAGAAGAAGTGGTAACATGCGAAGAATGCGGCGGCAAGATATGCACGCCGGGTTGTCCCGATCGTGCGGGCGACGGATGTATGTGCGAAGAGGCAGCAATGGAGGACATCGAAGAGGATTTCTAGCGCATTGCACTTTGCACTTCACGACGATTTGATTAGACTGCGATGGAAGCGTGACGCTTGCCACACCATCGTTCGTTCGTGGGTCGGTACCGAAGTGGCCAAACGGGTCTGGCTGTAAACCAGATGGCTCTGCCTTCGGGGGTTCGAATGCTTTCCACACTGGTGCTCGGAGGGACGACATCAGGAGGGAGGTGATGGAACTGGCGTATCGCTTGCCTACTTTTCAAACAGATGCTTAAGGAACGCTTCTGGTGCATTAAGAAAATCTTTCGTAACTGTAAAATGCTCTGTGTCTTTGTATGCTACTTTTTTTAAGCCATTGCTACTAAACTCAAGTATTGTTGCTCCTGGGTAACTCAAAATAATAGGCGAGTGTGTTGCAATAATGTACTGAGAATCTCCTTGAATAACGTATTCATTCATAAGAGATAGCAAGGTTAACTGACGCAAAGGTGAGAGCGCAGCTTCTGGCTCATCCAAAAGATACAATCCTTTTTTGAATCTATTTTTTGCAAGAGTAATAAATGACTCGCCATGTGATTGCTCATGTAGTGACTTACCACCATAGGGACCATGAAAATCTTCTCCCGTTTCCTGTTCCCACTCTTCTAGGAAAGACGCAAAGTTGAAAAAACTCTCTGCACGCAAGAAGAAGCCGTCAAACACTTTCTTTTTCCAAGTGAAAATAAGATGTTCGTGCAGTATAGACTCACTTCTCCTTTGATTGTTCAGAGTATTGCGTGAACCACCGCCCGGATTAAAACCAGAACCAATCGCAATCGCCTCAAGTACAGTAGATTTACCACTACCATTTTCACCAACAAAGAATGTAACAGGTGACTCAAAAGAAAGATGAAAATTCCCTTCTCGCAGCGAGGGGATATTGAATGGATATTCATCAATATCTCGTGGCATTTCTTTTGTGCGAATCTCTCGCAAATATGATACTGGCGTTTGCATGTTCTTCATCTTACAACATTCCTTCATACTTTGGTTAGGAAATCGCCATTATACCCTCCCAATCGGAAGATTCAGTCAAAAATTGACTAATTCATTATTTTTACTATAGTAAAAATACTTGGTTTTTGGAAACAATAGAGGTGAAAGGAGGTGATGCGTATGGCAAAGAGCCCCGTATACACTTGCACCAAATGTGGTGCAAAACATGGTGGTTCAAAGAGCACGACAGTCTGCCCAGACTGTTATGCGAAAGGTAAACGCTAGGCTCTAGCGGTCAATAACATAACTCTAACCCCTCTACTCTAAAAACCAAGGTGGTCTCTGCTTAAAGAGACTACACTTTTTTTAATGCTTCATGCTTGTATTTCGTTGAAATACAAGCTAATTGCAATTAATATCAGTATGTTCAAAACATATACAACGTTTGAACACAGCTCTTTTAATCCCTTCAGAACGTGGGTCGGTACCGAAGTGGCCAAACGGGTCTGGCTGTAAACCAGATGGCTCTGCCTTCGGGGGTTCGAATCCCTCCCGGCCCACCACACTTCGCTACGCATTCGCGGGGCTACGCGTGGCGAGCCATTGCTCCTTGCCACAACACACTGAGGAGGTCTTTCAAGTCCGAGCCTGTAACCCAGACCACGTCTCATCCATCTGTCGATTGCAACATGTTCTCCAGCCTGTAGGGTACGAGTGTATTTGTATCTTTCCCCATTTTCTCCTTTATGACGAATACACTCCAAGAAGACCCATCGTTATCACACGAAGAATCCCGCCCCCAATGGGGAGGTCGTTTTGAGCATGCCGCAGACAGAACGCAGGAAGTCTGGACGCAAATCACCGATGATCAGATCGATGCAGTGCGCGGCGATATCGGAGCACTCCTTGCCCTCGTTCGTAGCGAAACCCATGAATCTGAAGAGTACATTGCACAGATTCTGGATCTTGACCGCCGTTTGTAATTGCAAAATATCGTTGCAATTGTCAATGATCGTCTGTTGACGAGAGGAGTTATCACTCTATACTATTGAGTGATAATTATCACTTTCCCCTCTCCATCATGCATATTGTTCCGCGCAAAAAGCAGCAGGAAAATAGCTCGGCAATGACACTGCGTGATGCCATGAACCAGCTGCTTGAGGACTCCTTTTGGGATCCTTGGCATTCCTGGGGCAGCGCACTTGCCATGCAGGACCGCCGGTCATTCGTTCCGCGGGTAGATGTATCCGAAGACGATAAACAGATTACCGTTGCTGCGGACATCCCGGGCTATGACCCGAAAGACATCGACGTCACCGTCGACGACGGCGTGCTGACGATACAAGGTCACATGCGCAATACGGCAGAAAAGGAGGACGAGAAAAAGCAGTGGTACCGGCGAGAATGCTGTTCCGGCAGTTTCCAGCAGCAATTCACGCTGCCGCCGTATTCCGATGAGCAGAACATCCGCTGCAGCATAAAAAATGGGCGGCTATCCATTGCCATTCCCAAGAAGAAGCAAAGCGACACGCCCAAGGGTCGTAAGCTATCGATTGAAGCACAGTAGAACCTGCGGCGCTCTCCAATCCTACTCCCACCGCATCGCTTCCATCGGGCTTAGATCTGCCGCTTTCTTGGCGGGATAAATCCCGAATGCGAGCCCCGTGCCCGCAGCCATGGCAACGGCCATGATCACCGCGCTCCAGGAGAGCGCGAAGGTAAATTCGCCCAGTAGCTGCGCCGCCACCAGTGCAAGGAAGTACCCGGCAGCCACACCCAGCAACAATCCAACAAAACCACCCACCAGTGTGAGTGCTACAGCTTCCAAGAGGAATTGTCGCAGGATATCCGCACGCCTGGCACCAACCGCTTTACGAAGACCGATTTCCTTCGTCCGTTCACTCACAGATACGAGCATGATATTCATGATACCAATGCCACCAACGAGCAGGGAAATACCAGCAACAAGCCCCAGGAAAATGGTAATGCCCATGGTGACAGTACTGATGATGGCGGTAGCCTGTTCAAAGGAACGTACAATGAAATCATCTTTATCTGGATCATCCGTAGGATTATCTATCCTGTGGCGCTGGCGGAGCAGAGCGGTGATATCCTGCCTCGTCAGCTCGTTATCGCCTCCCTTGGATTGCAGGGAAATGTAATCCACGTACTGCGTGCGCCCCATCATGGACTTGGCCACCGTGAACGGCATGTATATGAACGCATCCATCGTTTGCGCCAAGGGCGATCCCAGCTCCTGCAACACACCGACAACAGTGAATTTCTGCGTACCGATACGGATGCGGCTGCCCAGAGGATCCTGCTCGCCGAAGAGTTCTTCGGCAGCACGCGGTCCCAGCACCGTAACGCTGCGCGCCCCGTTCACGTCATCATCCGTGAGCAGGCGACCTGCCTGCACCTGCAGGGACCAGTTGTTGAAAATCTCTTTGGTGCTGCCAAATACAACGGAATCCAACTCTTCCCTGCCGTACATCGTGCGCTCCTGCACAAAGATGACCGGCGCGACACTCTGGACGGTTGTCAGAGTACGGATCGCTTCCAGGTCACCGAATGTAATGGTGTACATATCCTGCCCCATCTGTTCCAAACCTTTGGCATTGATCTCGAACGTATCGCCGGAGAAGGATTCCACCTGAGATAGAATATACTGTTCGAAACTGCCGCCGATGCTCACCATGAGCAGCACAGAACCGACGCCGATCACGATGCCCAGCGTGGTGAGCAGGGAACGCATTCTGTTCCTGCGCAATCCTTCACATGCCGTATTGATGAGATCTTCTGCAATCATACGTTTACTCGTAACGGAGAGCTTCCATAGGACTTAAATCCGCCGCTTTCTTGGCGGGATACACTCCAAATACCAAGCCAATGCCAGCGGCAACGGCAATGGAAACCACCATCGCCAAGGGACTCACTCCAAAGACGTAATTCTCCAGGTAACGGTTGACGATGAGCGCGATGATGTAATCGAGCAACAATCCCAGCCCCAGACCAATGAATCCGCCCGTGAGTGTAAGGGCGACCGCCTCCATGAGGAATTGCAGCAACACGTCGCGCCGTGTGGCGCCGACGGCTTTGCGCAAGCCGATTTCACGCGTGCGTTCCGAGACAGAGACCAACATGATATTCATGATACCGATGCCGCCGACAACGAGCGCAATGCCCGCAATGGTGACAATGAATGCCGTGAGTCCCAGCGATACCGCACCCAGTATCTCCTGCGCCTGCGCCGCGGAACGCAGGAGAAAATCGTCGTTGGCGGTTGGATCCTCCCCCGGTCCTACCGGCGAAATGTTGTGGCGTTGCCGCAACACAGAATGCACTTCCTCGAATGCGAGATCAAAACCCTCCGCTGCCTGCAGCGTCACCATCTCGGCGTAATTCTTGCCCGTAATGATGCGCGCCATGGAAAAAGGAATCGTCACGCGGTCATCCGCATTCTGAAAAAATTGCGTCCCCATGGGTTTGAGCACACCAATGACCGTGTACTTCCGATCGCCGATTTCGATCCTCTTGCCTACGGCGCTGCGGCCGAAAAAGAGATCCCGGGCGACATCCGATCCGATCACCGCCACACTGCGGCGCACATCTTCGTCCGACTGATCGTGCAACCGGCCTTCCATCACCTCCATATTTTGATTGGCATAGTATTCCGGCGTCGCACCGACAATGCTGGGATTGGACTCCTCTCTGCCATACCGCACAGTACCGGCACCAAAAATAATAGGTGCTATGTTCGTCACTGTGCGCAGGCTGCGTAACGCTTCGATATCCCCAATCGTGATCGCATCAAAATCTGCACGCATGGCACTGCTGCCACCTTCGGGTCCCTGGCTGCCTGGCCAGACAACTATCGTATTTGGTCCCAGACCGCTGATCTGCCCCAGAATCACGCTCTCCATGCTCAAGCCCACACCCGTCATGAGTACCACGCCCCCCACACCGATGATGATGCCGAGCATCGTCAAGAGCGATCTGCCACCCTGCACCGTGACACCTCTGGCAGCCGAGGAAAGAATGTCGACAATGCGCATACTTACTTGAGAAAACTGCTTGCATGCGCAATGCGACGCTTAAAACTCCTGGAATCTTCCGTGACGCGACCATCGCGCAGGTGAATGATACGTTGGGCATGCTCGGCCGTGCTGCTTTCATGCGTGACCAGAATGATGGTATGACCTTCTTCATGGAGCCGCTGCAATGCAGCCATCACCTGGATGCCGGAATGTGAATCCAAGTTGCCTGTGGGTTCGTCTGCAAAAATGACTTCCGGCTGTGTGACAAGGGCGCGAGCAATTGCAACACGCTGCTTCTGGCCTCCGGATAATTGGCTGCTCAAATAATCGATGCGATCGTTGAGTCCGACGGTTGCAATCGCATCCTCCACGCGCTTGCCGCGTTCCTCCACCGTAATGGTGGGATGGTACAGCAGCGGCAGCAGAACGTTCTGGCGTACGGATGTGCGCGGGAGCAGGTTGAACGCCTGGAAGACAAAACTCACGCGCGTCGCGCGGATGCGCGCCAGTTCATCATCGGTCATCTTGCGCGTCGGTTCGCCATGGAACAGGTATGCACCACTGGTGATGTGGTCCAAAAAACCCAGAATATGCATAAGCGTGGATTTTCCGGAACCGGAAGGTCCCATAATAGAGATGAATTCCCCCTTCTCTATGGTGAGGTTGATATCGAAGAGCACTTTGGTTTCCAGCTCTTCATTGAAGTAGGACTTGCAGAGATCTTTTGCCTGGATAAGTGGTGGTGCAGCCTTGATCATATGTTTGCAAGATACTATCCATATTTATTCCCTGACAAGCACCACAACCTCCTGCCCTTCCTCTATACCTTCGATGATTTCCACCTCGCCACCCTGGCCATCCATGCCTACGACGACCTCCTGCTCGCGTACTATGCCGTTCATCTGCAGCACCCGAACAATATCTTGCCCATCGTCCCCTGTCATCACCGCACGTCCCGGTATCGTAACGACATCCCCGCGGAAATCCGTGTACACCTCCGTATCGCCGGTCATACCGATTCTCAGGCGCTGCTTAAATTCCTGATCGAAATCGAGTTTCACCCTGTACTTGGGCACACCATCGCGCATGGTTGCCACAGGATCGATCTCTGAGACCGTGAGTGCAAACAGATCTCCAGGGAACGCATCCAGCACAATTGTGCCGCTCTGTGTGAGCATAATTTTGGGAATGTCGATTTCCGCTACAAAGATTTCTATGCGATACGGGGATTCCCCAAGCATCGTGATTGCAGCATCGGACGCAAACGATGTGGAGAGCAATTCTCCCTCTTTTAAATTCACTTTGGTAATGGTGCCGTCGATAGGCGCAATGATAACGGTATCTTGGTAGCGTTCGCGTGCACGCTGCAACTGCGCATACGCCTGGTTGAGCCGTGCGCGCGCAGCATCAATGTCTGCCGGCCTCGTACCGGCACGCAGGAGTGCCAGTTCCGCTTCGTCGATACGCAGGGATGTCTCGTACGTCAGAATATCCGCTTTCGCCTTGTCCCGGCTGCCCTCCGCGCTGATTACTGTTTTTTCTTCGGACGCGATCTGCGTTTCGAAATTCGCAGAAGCATCACGCAACGATTTGAGTACGCTATCCACAGAGCTAATTGCCGTCTGCACATTGCTGCGCTGCGTGGCAACCGTCGTCTTGGTGCTCTCACGCACCGTATTCGTATACGTACCGGTAATAGGCAACGCAGAGAGCGTGTTGTAGGCATCATTGAGTGCAGTCGCCAAGTCCGTCAGATGCACTTTCGCCTGCTGCAATCTGATAATCACTTCGGAATACGTACTGGCAGAACTCGCCTGCAACACATCTGTCTCGATTTGCAATTGCACAGCTGCCAGGCTCTGCTTTAACTGCTGATACACATGTGGGTCATGCTTGATGAAAACGTCAAGGACGCTCACATCATCAAGAACACCATCCATAGTACGCGCCGCTGTCAGACCGATGGAGAGCTGCTGCGATGCAGTGCTCTGTGCAGTGCTCACATATCCCTGCAAACTTGTTTCAGCTTCGCGGCGCAGAAAATCCAGCTTTAGCTGCGAGGTTTCCAACGTGCGTTCCGCACTGCGCAGGCTTTCGCGTGCGGCCTCCAGCGATGCCCGCTTGTTCTGCACTACAGCTTCGCGCACGGCAATCTCTTCCGGTCGTGTGCCTTCTTCCAGCCTCCGGAGCTCCGCTTGTGCGGCAGCTACTTGCGCTGAAGCGGAATTGACGTCCGCAGACAGACCGCTGCTGCGCAGGCGTGCCAATTGCTGCCCTTTTTCCACTGTATCGCCTTCTTCCACCAGAACAGCATCCACAATGCCCGTGATCGGGAACTGTAATTTGATGTCTTTTTCCGAAATCACTTCACCCACAGCTTCCACGATCTGGACAAGATCCTGCCTTTTTGCAGTTTCTGTGATGTATTCGGGCTTTGCAGGCTGCTGCAGGTACCAGATGAGCAGGTAGAGTAGGCAACCCGTGAGCACGATCGCCAGCGACGCCTTGGGATGGCGGCGCGCGACGTGCCATGCGGCAAGTACCATGCGCCGTAGTACTGCGAATAGTGATCGTATACTCATTTATATAATATTATAACACTATTTTACATTTTTTTCATGTTTTTTAGAGAGATTTTGCAGCGCCTCCTGTACCGCGTCATCAACGGGGCGCATGTGGACTCCTGTCGCACGCAGCTTCGCCGTACTGAGCACACATGTGCTACGCCCTGCTTTTGCCACCTCAGGCAAATCATCCAGCGCCAAACGCGCGAATTCGTGAGCAGGATCCACAATTTGCCTGTAGAGCTCCATAATCCTGTAGGGAGAAATGCTCCCCTCGTTCACCATATTGAAAATACCGGTCGTACGCTTCTCTGTAAGCAACGTGACTGCATCGAAGAAATCCGGCAGGTACGTCATGGAATTCTGTGCATCGAGCACACGGCCATATTTGGCAAGTTTCGTGATCAGGCTGCGCTGCGCCGGCGTACCATCAAAGGGCATGCGCAGGCGCAGTACTAAAATTCCCTGTTCCGTAAACTCACTGAGCATGCGATCGATCCACGCTTTGGTCCGCGAATAGAAACTGCCCGCAAAATTGGGCGGGTCTTCTTCCGTAAATCCCCGGCCATCATTATCGCCCGAGTAAATGCATCCGGAACCCAGATGCACCCAGTAGATGCCACGATTACCGCATTCTTTCAGCAGTACCAGCGGTCCCGTGACATTGCTGTGGATCGTTTCTAATTTGTGGTCTTCGCACCAGTCA
>Ga0172381_10004397_pt1 | contig 14610 bp, 20 predicted proteins | sample Leawel6488metaG_FD_119754 | JGI IMG/M metagenome (GOLD analysis project Ga0172381, IMG submission 119754) | Leachate microbial communities from a municipal landfill in Southern Ontario, Canada - Leachate well 64-88 metaG | ecosystem: Engineered > Solid waste > Landfill > Unclassified | place...
GAGTTTTGGGGCCGGACGGAAAAATCTATGGCATCCCCTACAACGCCACCGATATTCTGATCATCGATCCGATCGCTGGAACGGCCACGCTATCTGCGATGGGAGCTACGCTCAGCGGTTCGGACAAGTGGGTCGGCGGAGTTTTGGGGCCGGACGGAAAAATCTATTGCATCCCCTACAACGCCACCGATATTCTGATCATGGGCGGCTCCGAACCGAAATATGAATGGATGATAAAGGGACCGTATCTCAACAAATTGTGAGGCAATGCTATGGAACTGGACGAAATATATGCAATTACGTATCATGAAAATCACCCGATCAGACGAAAACTGATCGGTGCGATGATAGAGGCCGGGATGACCGAAGAACAAATCAAAACATCGTTGCCCGGCGCGCTAAAGACATTGATAGTTGAAAAGGGCGAAAAATCGACTGACACCGATCTAAGGGCAATAGTCGCCAGGAAATAATTTGTATGCCAGACACCGCTTTTTCAGATAGTTACATTGAGTCCGACGCCGAGATGAAAACCATGATCGGCAGCGACAAGCGAGCTTCGGCTATCGCGCTAAAAGCGGCATCTGCATCTGATCAGGCTTGGTACTGCCAGGAGGGCACCCGGCATATCGACGCCTTGCCTCTCCAGGGATACCGCTATGAGGAGAAGTACATAGAGAACGGTAGCCAGAAGGACATCAACAGTGATGGCCTGACACAGACTCTGGAGTTTCCGAGGTACATCGACGGATCGATAGTGGACTATGATCATGGAACCAATCTGTCCATTGTTCCGGATCGGGTCAAGCGGGCCTGCCTGGAGGAGGCCATAGCTATCCACCAGTCCGGCAGCTCTGGCGGGCTCAAGGACCTCCAGGAGCAGGGTGTGCAGGCCATGAGCATAGGCGGGAAGCTCTCCTATACCTTTGTCGGCGGCGGTGGGTCTTCGCCGCTCCTGAGCGCCGCTGCAAAGCGAATTATGCGGCGCTACGTCGGGGCGGTAATCAGATGAGCCTCCTTCCGCCAGGCCTGGGCGAGACTGTGACCCTGCGCCACCGGGCGAGCATCGATCAGTACGGCGATCCGACATATACCGATTCTTCCATTTCGGTGATATGGTTCGACCAGAAGCGGGTGATCCATCGAGAAGGTCGCGAGGACGTTCTCTGTGATGCATTTTGTCTAACTGAGGATACCACAGTCCAAGAAAATGATGCTCTTACCAGGGGCGGCGTAACCTGGCCGGTGCTGAATGTGGCGATCACGAACGGCTATCTTGGAATGTCTCTGAGAGTCGTGAATTTGGGCAAGAATCAAGCTTGAGTGACTATGCCGAAAGTCGAATGGAATGGGGACCGTCTCGCGGCAGCAGCTCAACAGGCGGCTCTCGAAGTCGCCAGGATGACCGCTGAAGAGATCAAGGGAAAGGCCGTAGATCTTTGCCCAGTCGACACCACCCAAACCCGAGGTTCGGCAACTGTTACAGAGCTGCCGAAGGGTGCGGAAGTTTCGTTTAACACGCCTCAGGCGGCCTGGCTGCATGAGAGCGAGAACTACACGCCCAGCCACGCCGGAACGGGCCCGAACTACCTTAGGCAACCTCTCTTGGATTCTGAGTACCAGTATCATAAGGACGTGGCGGCAGCACTGAAGGCAATTCTGGGATGAGATGTGTATGGACATCGACTTTTGGGATTTGCTTTTGCAGGGCCTCAGCTCTTCCGATTTGGATTGGCTGAAGACCCGCATCGAGCGCCGCCAAGCATCGATGCATCCAGAGATAATAGCCAGAAAAACTATAATTCGCAAACAAGAGGACTGAATTATGTCAACAAATGAAGAAAAGATAGAAGATCTTGGATGGCTGGATGAAAACGGGATCTGTTGCTTCCCGGATGATATCAAGGCGGTTCCCCTCGGGTTCAAGAGTCCCGGTCTGCCGATTACATTCTTTCAAAAGGCCACGCCGGAACAGCTTCAGCAAGCCATAGACAAGGGCTGGATCAAGTTCATAGACGGCAACGGCGAGGCCATGACATTCGCTCAATATGTGGCGCGGTATCCTGATTATCCTGATCCCGTCTTCCAATTGACACTGCGCGGGACCTTCCCGCCGCAGGTCAAGAGATTCTTCCAAATAGGGGGCAGATGAAATGAAAGAAATCCTTGTAAGAGAACCGTACAAATTCTTTGATACTGTACTGGTCGGAGGAGCACGGTACAAGATCGGATCGATGCCAGGTGGGCACGAGCTGACCGAAGAGCGAGCCAATAGGCTGATCGAAGAAGGCTGGGCCGAGGAGGTGGAGTAGATGGATATCGATACTACCACAGTTTCTTCTCTGATCGCTCTGCTCATCTCATTGGGCGGCGCCGGAGTTTTGGCCATACGCGGCAAGGCGGTTACTGCCGTGGCCAGGATTGTCAAGATCCTGAACGGTGTCTCGGAGCTCCTGGTGGCTATCTCCTCCGCCCAGGCTGATGATCGAGTCTCTGAAGAAGAGCTGACTGCAATCAAGCAGAAGGCCACGCTCCTGCAGGCAGAAATACGGGGCCTGAAGGCGGATCTCGGGCTTTAGGGAGCTGGCCATGCCAGACTCCCCAGAAGCCATGCTCGCCAGGATCGATGAGCGAACGCGGAATATGGAAGCCGAGATTTGCCGAAAATGTAAGATGATAGATCGACATGATGAGGATATCAGCAGGCTTAAGATGCATGACTATGCTGAGATGGTGCTCATAGGCGCGGGCGTGGTCCTGGTTGGTTGGGCGATAGCAGCGGGATTTGTGAGGGCATGAGTTTCCTGGAAGATATCGCCACCCAGCTCAATACTGCAGGCGTGGGCATCTATCCTGGCACTGTCGCGACCAGGACCGTCTATATCGGCGAGATGCCGGATAGTCCGGACGCTTGCATAGCTCTCCATGCACGGCCAGGCCGGGCAAAAGAGATGCGTCTTGCCTTGGAATATCCGGAGCTGCATATTGAGACCAGGGCCGCGACCTATGCCGCCGCTCAGACCAAGGCCGAGGCCATAGACGCGGCTCTTCATGCTCAGCATGACGTGACTCTATCCAGTCACCGATACCTGATCATCCGGGCCCTGGGCGTGCCTTGTAAGCTTGAAACCGATACAAGAGGCCGTACAATCTTCTACCAGAATTTTACAATCCAGAGAAGCCCTTGATTTTATTTATCTCAAATTTTTTCTAATAATAGATTGGAGATGATATTATAATCAAAACTAAAATCGTTTGCTGCTGCCATAAGCAGATAGATCCCGAGTTCGCCTTCGACTACATTCTTCCAGCTCTGGCGAACGCGCCTGATGATATCGATCTAAAATTTCAGACCGCTATGGAAGCCCTAATCGATCGCAGCCGATCAATCCATGCTACGAAAGCCCTGGAAGAAGGCTATGATATCCTCGTTTTCATCGACGACGATATCCGTTTCCGGGCGGCGGATCTCTACCAGCTCATCCGGGAATCCTACGAGCGAAAAACCGTGGTGGGATGCCTCTACATGAAACGGAAAGTTCCGCTTGAGTTGGTTGGCTGCCCGCTGGACGGGCCGCAGGATCTCCAGATAGGCGAAGCCGGAAAAGTGCAGGAAGTAAGGTACGTGGGAACTGGCATGATGGCCGTTCCGAGCAACGTGCTTACGCGCGTCGCGGCAACTCTCCCTAAGCTCCGCACCGGGGCTATCCTGGAGGACGGCGGAGAGCTGCACATCTGGCCATTCTTCATGCCGTTCGCTTTCGATGGCATCTATCTGTCTGAAGATTATGCCTTCTGCCAGAGGGCGCGAGACGCGGGCTTTGCGATTCTCACGGACACGCGAATCATTCTAGGGCATGTGGGCGAGCACGTCTACAGCGCGTTCGATTCCAGTGGGAAACAGAAGCAATGAGCAATATAGTCATAGACATTCCCGGAAAAACGATAACAATAGATGATATTGTCATTGCAAAAGTGTTTGATATGTCTTTGGATTTCTCGATCAGTGGGAAACCGGCTGTGAGAGTTTTTCGGTACAAAACGAATGCCGCCGGTCAGATATGTGCGATCGATGGCAAGCCACTGGCCATATCCGAGGACTACATCCTAGATAGCTTAATCGTGAAATAATCACAATTTTATAGATCGGCTTTCTGGCCGAAACATCCATACTTCGAGGTATAGAAATGACATCTAACGCAATATCGGGCAGCTCCGGGGTATTCGCCCTGGGCAGCAATTCCGTGGCGGAGTGGACCAAGGTCGACTTCGACGGAAAAGGAAAAATGATAGACGTAAGCTCTGTGGAAAACGCCAACTTCGAGCAGTTCATTGCCGGGAAGAGAGGCGGCTCGATTACAGTCGAGGTACTCTTTGTTCCTGGGGACACGAACGGTCAGTTCGTCCTCATGAATGCCTGGCTGAATGGCACCAAGCTCACCTCCGGCACCCTGCCCAAGCTCTCCAGGAGCACTGGCGGGCCGAACCTCAGCGGGGATGCATATGTGGAGAACTTCAAGTGGAGTGTGCCAGACAACGATAAGCAGAGCGCCACATTCAACCTTCGGTTCACCGGGAATATCAGCTATTCCGCTACGTAGGGAGGGCTAGATAATGAGTTCTAGCGCCGTATCATCATTTTTGGCGGCCCTGTACCTGGCTGATCCTGCCGCCGAGTCTGACACGTTCACCGAGGTTGCATTGGTAGATAGCGGTGATCATCTCACATATCAGGCAGCATGGGGCGATCGTCGTTGGGACAATCTCGAGACTCTGACCATCGAGGAGGACGAAGGCGGGATATCAGACTGGGATGAGATCACTACAGGTTTCACGGTAGATTACCTGGCAGGATCGATTACATTCGCCGTGGCTCAAGATCCGTCTGATGACTTCCGGGCAAGCGGGAAGAAGCTAGCCATGGTCGAAGTAGCGGACCTCACAGGGCTCTCCCTGGAGGGCTCGACAAAGATGCTCGGGGATGCATCGACAATCAGAGACCAGTTCGAAGAGTACCTTCCTGGAAAGAAAAACTGGAAGCTGTCTACCGATCTGTGGTGGGTGGACGGCACCTATTGGGAGATGCTGGCCGCCGGGAGGCTGGTGGCGGAAATATTCTATCAGTATGACGCCGTCACAAAGAAGTGCCTGGTAGGATATGCCCAGCTTGATGGGGTCAACTGGTCAGTGCCTCAGGACGGCCTACAGACCAGCAAGGTCACTCTCCAGGGATCTGAGGGGCTGATCTGGGATGAGAACTAATCGGGGTCCTGCGGGGCTCCGATAATTATATATTTTCAGACAATGAGAGGAATAATAGATGAACACTATACTGGAAATGGACGAACCTCGCGAAATCGTTTGGAATTTCAGGGCGATAAAGAATTTCGAACAGAGATCTAAGAACATCCTGACCCGCCTGCAAGTAACCATCCCTAATATCATCATCCAGGATGGCAAGGCGGTAGACGGGGGCAAGATTCCCATTGCCAACGCAAACGCTAACAGGATCATGGCCAGCTTTGTGAACATGGCAGAGATTCTGGAGGTAGCCGTTGGCGCCGCAACTGGATTATCTTACCTGGAGGCCAAGGGTGAGCCATCCCAGGCGGCTAAGGCAATAGACGGCTGGCTGGCAGGCGGGAAGTCCCTCAAGGACCTCGGTGACACTCTCTATGTAGAGTTTGTCCGAACCTCTGACCCTTTGGCTTTCGCCCGCTACCAGGAAGCCCAGGCAAAAACCGAAGCACCGAAAGAATAGAAGAAACCTCACAATCTTTTTGGGACACTGTTTATCACGTTGCGTATGTCGATTTAGGTCTCTTTCCGGAGCAGCTTGACAGCCTCACGCCCGGTGAGCTGCGATCTCTCCAGGAGCACCGAAGGCTACAGAGGGAATGGGAACGAGAGCAGGCGGCGTTTGCGGGCTACTGTTCCGGCTTGGCGTTCGCGATGGCTTGGAATGGAGAGCTGAAAGGATTTGAGAAGTTCTATGTCCGGCCAGCAACGGACGCGCCACCGCCCAAAAGCAGAATCGAAAAGTTCCGGGACGGCTGCAAGCTGTTGGGGCTGAAGGCCGGGCTGCTCACGGATCAGCAGCTCGCACTCGCTTAACTTTTTTGCACAGATAATAAACTAACAATCGAAATACATATCAGCGGAGCTATTACATGGTCGAAGCCGGAAGAGTCACTGCTGTCATAGATGGAGATATCGGGCCGCTCAAGGGAGCCCTGTCGCAAGCCAGAAGCCAGGCGACTAGCGCGGTTTCTGGCATCGAAAACGATTTCAAGAAGGGCTTTGGCGGCGGGCTACAATCATCAGTATCCGGCCTGACATCCTCTATGGGGCCTCTTGGATCGGCCATATCTGGAGTATCTGGCGGGCTTGGACTCGTGGCCACGGCTGGCTTGGCTGGAGTCGCGGCTCTCGGTGCACTTGGCGCGGCGTCAATCAGCACCGCCGCGAACTGGGAAAGCCTCATGGCCAGCGTCAGCAAGACGACGGGCGTTTCGGGGCCGGCGCTCGACACGCTCTCCAGCGACCTCCAGCGTATCCGCACAGAGACCGGGGCCACGGCGGAAGAGATCGCTAATGCGGTTACTGTTGCCGGTTCCGTGGGAATCCCCGCAGACGAGCTGGCGCAATTCTCTGAGGTCGCTCTCCAGATGGGCAGCGCCTTCTCGATGTCTTCCGAGGCAGCCGTTAGCGGCATTTCGGCCATAGGCAACTCTGCGAAAGAGTCCGGCACGTCATGGACGGAGTTTGCCACGCGGGCGGGGTCCTCAGTCAACGTCCTGGCCGATTCGATGAGGACTTCCGAAGAGCAGATCCTCACCGGAATGACCCATCTGGGGGCCACCATGGGCCTCTTGAAGCCGCCTCAGGACACGATCCCGGAATGGATGGCAGTTGTCGCCACGGTGCAGAGTCTAGGCCTGGCCGGAGACCAGGCAGGCGAAGCCATCCAGGATGCCCTCACGTATGCCGCCCGTGACGCAAAAAACGCTATATCCGGTCTGTTGGGCATCAGCAGCCAGGAGTTGCAGCTTAACCTCCGTACCAACGCACCGGAGGTCTTGCAGGAGGCCGCCAAAGCCATAGCCGCGCTGCCATTGGAGCAACAGGCCCAGGCCATGGCAGCATTCGGAGCCACCGGCTCAAAGGCCATAGCTCTGCTGATGGGCGATTTCGACAAGACCACCGGCGAATTCGACAAGCTCAGCGATGCCATAGATGATTCGAATTCTGCATGGGAAGAGGGAACCAGCCTCGCGAAGGGCTACGCCGCCAGCCAGAGCACGTTCAACTCTGCGACCAGCCGCCTCACGGCTACCCTTGATGTAGCCGGTCAAAAGCTGGGCACAACGTTCTTGCCCATGCTGGCCGATGGTGCCGATTTTCTGACCGATATGACAAAGGCAGCTATCGCCACCGGCGAAGCTGTTAGCGGGCTTGTTGGATCGTGGAACGACTGGATATCCCGCTCGGTCAGTGACAGCGCCTCTCTTGAGACAGCATACGAAACCGCAAACAAAGGCCATTGGGAAATGATGGCAGGTGATGCGGTATGGATAGAGGATGCCGTAGCAGACGCTGTTGAGTCCGGCACTGAAGAGGGCATGGAGAAGGGCGCGGACGCGGCGAACCCTGCTCTGAAGAAATCAGTAACAGAAGCCGTCGAGGACGGCGTAAATGACAGCTTTGACGCGGCCAAAGACGCTCTCAAGAAACTTGGTGTCTCTGAAGAGCTGGCCGGCCAGATGGCAGCATTCGGCTACACCGAGACCCAGGCTCTGGCCGCAATCAACGCGCAGACATCATCTACGTTTTCCGGATACGGCGGGGCATTTGGCAGGGGCAGCGGCGGCAGTGGCACCAGAGTAACAACCGTGAACGGTGTCGAAGTCGGGCTCCAATTCCAAAATGACAAAAACCGTACACGCGCAACTCTTTTCATAGATGGTCAGGAAGTCGCCGGGCCGGTATATGGCAGCGATCCGGATGAAATGCTTCGGCAACTGTTTTCCGAACCGGGGCTGGCATATGACACAGGGAACGTTCTCGATTTACAGGGAAAGACTGGCGAAGCTGCAATCTGGCGCGAACGGGCCAAGATTGTAGTAGACTCTTATTACGATTTTTCGGAAGACCTGACCAATGAGATCGAGGAAGCCGGTATAGAGATAGGCGAAGCCTTTGCGGCTGGCATGGTCCCGGACATCGCCCATATAGATACCCGGCTCGATGCCATCAGGCGGCTCAAGCTCTATGATCCTGACGAATACGAGCGCCAGGGGGCAGAGGGTGCCGAAGAATACCTCATTTCCCTCCAGAGCGCGCTCGATGCCTACGAGGCGGCCAAGATTGCATACATAGCGGAGCCGGACGAAAATACTCTTTCAGACTTTGAAAAGACTTTCGATCAGCTGCAAGGTCTGGCAGACAATATGCCAGTCACCTTGAAACTGAAAGCTGATGATGAAGAATTCATAAAAGTCCTCACGGCATACTACAAAAATGGCGGGAATGTTGACTGGAACTCGCTTGGTGTCAGCAACCCACAACGTTATCTTGAGTACGCTAAAAAGCAACTTTCTTCTGAAGTATCTACCTATGCAGAGCAGGGGAAAACTGTACCCGAAGGAGAGACACTTAACTTTTTCTATGCTCTCCAGAACTGGTTCCAGCAGAATTCTGCTACATTGGACGCCACTAACCGCACCTCATCCGCTCTGCTCGACCAGGCCCTAAGCAAGGGCGGCCTATATTGGGATCAGCTCTATGCCCACATGGGCCTCCTCAGCACCGAAGTCTCGAGCTCTGGCAAGAGTGTCAAGCAGGACGTAGCGCAAGCTGGAACCGGATTCGTTCAACAGGTCGGATCATCAACTACGCCAATTTTTAGAGCCACTGACCACTTCGAAATAAAAACTGACGAATTCGGAAACAAGATAGCCACTATAGGATCTAACGTCCAATCTGGTGGCCAGGTCGGAGGCTCGGCGATGGCCAGCGGAGGTCAGACGGGCGGGCAAGCCATCGCCAATGCTTGCGCCACCGGGGCCGGGTATCTAATTGATGCCGCGAGCGGGCTCAAGTACAATGCACTGTCTGACCTGGCGGCCTCATCGGGCGTTGCCGCAAATGTATATCCACTGACGACAGTAGCATCATCCCAGACATCCAGCCAGGCCGCTAAGGCCCTGGTGAAAGGCCCGTGGTCGGAGTCGTCGGACTTGGCTCAATGGGGCAGCGTTCCGGCTGGCTGGAAATCCTCGATGGATGAGGCCAAAGACAGCACCACCGGGGCCACCGAGAGCACAGATTCTCTTTGCGCCAGCACAACGTCTCTACAATCTGGTGCCAGATCGGCATCCAGCGGGATATCTGTACTCGCCAATTCGCTCTACCAACTGCCATCAGTTTTTGCTAGCGTGGCAAACTCATTCTATCCGCTTGCCGGGGTATCGAATGCGTCTGCGAACCTGCAACAATCGGCATACGACACCTCCGAAGCCCTGAGCCACACCGCAGAAAGCATGGACAATTGGTGCGAAGCTGCAAGCGATTTCGCATATTGGCAGGAGAGCAATAGTGATTTACTATTCCAAAAAAGTTATATCGGACCTACCGCTAGCTATTCTAGCAGTCAGACATCTGCATCATCGAGCTATCAGCTACCGGCAGTTTTCGGAACTGATCAGCAATTCTACGATGCGTTTGGCTGGTATCCGTCATTTGCGGACGAGGGCTACGTGGCCTCTCCAACACTTGCGATGGTGGGTGATCGGCCAGGCGGCGAATATGTGGTCGGTGCTGCCCGATTTGAGAACGCCGTGGCTAAAATGGGAAACGGCCAAACCATCAACGTAGATTACCACCCCATCATCCAAGGATCGGGGCTATCAGCCGACGAGCTGGCAGCAGTGATCGAGAGAGACCGAAAAAGTCTTATTGCTGAAATAGCGGCGGCAAGTTCGGGGCTATGACGGGGCCTGATATGGTGGGGGGGCCTCTTGGATCATAGGCATATAGGGCTTGGTCGCTTGGCAGGATCTCATAGCCTTCTAGGGAGGTTATCACCTTCCCTAAACAGCTATCAAGTGACCTATTTTCTAGGATTGCCTTCCTGGTGTCCACCCCCGCCCAACCATCGCCAAGTGGGAAAATAACATAGCAGTGGCTCCCACCACCAGGGTACTTGCAGATGGCTATCTCAGGGCTGTAGCCCTTGGATTCCAATAGCCGCCAATTGGCTGCTGCCATATCAGCGCAGTCGAATGTGTCATTTTCCCACGCATACCGGAAGTGGTAGCTGTCTATTAGGTCTTGCACTTCACAAATTTTTTCATCATCATGGCACGGTCTCAATTCCAAAGCAACCACGTTAGATATTACAAATATTATAATTACAGCATATTTTATCATAAACCTGCATGGAAGTTTGGAGATATAAATCTATGGCCGACGATCAAAAAGAAAATACCCGGAAAAACAAGGCCACGCCCGGCAAGAAGCGAGAGCTTCCAAAGAAAAAATACCTGGATGGGGCAGAATAATGGAGATACTACTGACGAACGCCGGACAAGACCCCATCGAGATAGAGGCGGATAGCTGGGATCTGAAGGAATATCAGGATGCCCATAGATGCGCAGAGTTCAAGATAGAATGCAGTCGCAACATTCCTGTCCAAAGATATGCGCATATAGTAGCCACGGAAGACAGGAGAGTACTCTTCCGGGGGTACGTCAGCAAGCCAAAAATCAAGAATATCCGTACCAGGGAGCTAACCTGCAAAGGTGAAGAGGATCTCCTTTTGCGGCGCTATACCGGCAGGTTCGCCTACCAGGCTTCTGCGAGACGGCTATGGCATGCTTTCCAGAGCGATGCACCCAACCAGGCTGCTGATGTATACGGGGTTACTGGGAACGTGGGGCTGCTTTTCATCGCTAATTCCATGATCCCTTTTCATGGAAATGTTCTCACCACCGGAACTCCTGATTTCGACTGGTTCGCGATGGGGTCAGACTGGATCTACAAGCTCGCGGGCCTCGGAACCGATAGCAGGATAGGAACGGCTGACATCTATTATGAGGGATTGCTCCTCCCACGCGTGGCCGACTACGCCACCGTCGAGAGCACGGTGTTTTCCAGCTATGCAGATGATGATGACCTGTGGATCAGATGCGACGACGAAGTTTTCCCATCAGCGCCAACGTCCGGTTTTGGCCCGCGAGCAATGATCCTGGCCGAAAATGTCTATGACACTGGTATCCGGTGTGGTACGGTTGACCTGCCAGACACCGTCCTTACTGGCAATCTCCAGCTCAATTTCGATAGGATCATGGATGTGCTGATCGATTTGGCTGAGTTCTATGGCCTGAATCCCAGGTATCGCAGAGAGCGAGATTATACCTACATGGACTTCCTCGATGCACCTACAGAAACCGAATTTACGCTGCCTGAAGAAAATATCGAGGATATATTACAGTCATATTCGGACAGTCCAAAAGTCCACGCCCTCATCGGCAAGGGCACGGGTAGCCGCGACTGTCAGCATATATGGACACCATCAGATCATTCCTGGAAGGGAGTATGGGTCGAGGATTCGGTGGACGTAGACGATGGATTTATTGATGCGTTGGGGACCCTTCGGCCCTATGTTCATGCGGAATATGATCATCGATGTGCTGAAGATATTTACACCGTCACGCCGTCTGCTGATTGGCCCCACCGACCAGAACCAAACGATATGATCCGGCTTAGGCTCAACGGTGAAGCCGAAAAACTTCTGCAAGTAGCTTCTACCAAAATCAATTCCAATGGAAAATTTGAAATCGAGATAGGTGGGCGCAAAAATGATCTGATCGATGCATTCAACGCCAAGGACTCTCTCAACAGAGTGTATCTGGAGGAGTCGATGGTGGAGTTCGGGAAGGCAATTTCGCTGAGTGGGGAAGACCTCCAGATGGGGGATGAGACGCATGGAGTATGTGGTGGAGCTGGCGGAAACATCACGATCCCAGCATCGGTATACGAGGCGGATTGGTCTCACCGCGTGACCCTTGACATTTCCATCACTTCAGATCAGTCTCCGGTAGATTGTACCGTGTTCGTGCAGGTGAACGGTGGCGCTAATCTTTTCTGCCAGCCGAAGCACTATCTTCTCGGGGACACGATCACCGGACTTGATATTACTCGATACTGCAATTATGGGTCCGCCACCACGATCAATATGTGGGTCGTGAAAAACGGCGACTGGGCCGGAGCGAACTGCGCTGCGCATCCTACGTTCGACCTGAGTACAACGGTCAGATGCTGGAAGAGGACTATTCTAGGAAGCGATATCAAGCGAGGCCTAAATAAGCAAGTGGTGAAGTATGCCACATGGACAAAGATAAAGAAAAATGTGTATAAGTGGGTGAGGGCATGACGACTCATGTAGACGGTTATTGTTCGGTTTTCGATTATGATTTTTCTTCGATTGTCTATGACGAAGGAGTGGAGCCGTCTGGCGGCGGTGAGGCGGTCGAGGAGATAACTATAGCCGGGCGGAAATATGGCGATATCCGGAACAAGGGACGGCAGCCTAAAAAATACGTAGTCCGGGCTAGGAGCACCGACAGGGAAGAGATCGAGACATTCCTCAGAACATGTAACACCCTGCAGGCGGATGCTGAATTTTACCCGTTCGATGCTGAGAGGATGGGGTATATAGCGTCTGCGTTTGCCTCTCTCCAGGCCCCGAAGAAGTGGGGACTTGGTCAAATTTTTTACGAGGCAAACGCCGAAATACTGTGCCGTGAAGCCTGGCTGTATGGCCCGGACCAAGGCATAGATTTTGTTTGGTGGGAGCCGCTGCCTTCCGTTTCTGCGCTCCTCACAAACGAAGGCCACGAACGATCACCGATCAGCTACATGCAGTGCTCTGGAGACTATGCGGGCGGATATGTCGAGGATCTGTCTGTACGAATTACTCCAGCCAGCACGACCGGCCAGAAGGACCGAGAACTGGAGCTATGCGAAAAGATGTTACGGGCGGATCTCTTCGAGCTTGGATGGCGCGGAGAGGTCAGGCATTCGTATTCATACGAATGTGACAAATCGATATCGGCTCTGTCTATAGATCTCCATGGTCTTGTGTCTGGTGGTGTGTGGTCCACTGATACCGTTTTGCTCGACAATGGCAGCTATATCATGATACCCTTCTACGGCCCGTTGCCGGTTTCCGGAAACCCCGGATCGGCCACGATAGAGCTGGATATCGAGGCAATTGGCGGCGATGGTGGAGCGATTCAAGTCGCTGAGGAGATTGATCTTTCAGATATCGAGGAAGTATCCCATGATGCGCTGGTCGTAGGATCGCAGACGGTGAACGTGCCTGACCTCGAAGGAAAGGGCCTGGTAGTCATGGGGATCAAGGCTGATGTTGATCCCTTTGAGCCTTTTGCCGGGCCAACTTTAGGAAATTGTTTAGATATCGCTGTGGCCGCTGATGGCTCGATCTATGTGGTGTCCGACCTCTACCACCTCTGGAAATGGGACGCGACGAGTGGTTGGGTCAAGCAAGGAACTACAGAAATTCAAAAGGTCGCCGTTGGGCAGGACGGGTCGGTATTTGCCCTAGAAAAGACATCAGGCGATGTCCTGTTGTGGGCGGGCGGCGACAGTTGGACGCATTTCGGGGGCAGTGGCGAGGAGATAGCAGTCCGGACAGCGACCGAGCTCTATGTCATCGTTGTTGGACATATCTTCATTGGCGATGGCGTCACCTGGGTTCTCGGTGATGCGGCGAAAAACATATCAGTGGATCATGATGGCATACTGTATAGAATAGGTTCTGATGACATCCCGTACTATCAGTCAGGGGCTTCTTGGGTATTCATGGGCGGGGTCGGTGCAGAAATCGTGGCCACCAATTCACAGAATGTCTACCTGCGGACAGCAGGCGGAACTATCTACAAATTTGTATCAGGTTCCTGGTCCCTGATAGCCGAGGTTTCTGGTATTGCTGCTATCGATATCTCGGCGGATGGTATCCTGGCGGGCGTCACCACGGACGCGAAGGTCTGGCAACGGCCCTACATATTGCTGTCTGGAATGAAAGGCGTGGTAAACCGCTATATAGCGCCGTCTAAGATCCCCTGGTCGGACCCGGATGAGACTTTCAAAATTCGGGTCGAGAGTTCAAACGATAGCCGATTGCGATTGTTGCAGGCATGTTGGAATAATCGGTATTGGTACTGAGGTTTATATGGACACTAAATATATTTTGAGAGGAGAAGGCATCATCGTAGTTGACCGGGGCGCATGGCTCTCTGGAGATAGCTATGTTGTCGGGGATCTGGTACAGGATTCCGGGAGCTATATTTGCACCGTTGCGCACACGGCGGCCGCCGGTACAGAGCCAGGGGTAGGGGCGAGCTGGGAAACTGTCTGGAAGGCTCTCCAGGTAGTAACCGGTACATATGAGTCACAATATTTCAAAGCAGACGATACCATCCCCTACTATCGATTGGTGGACGGCAGCGACAATGATGTATCTCTCCGGCTAAACGCCAACGTCCTGGAGTTCTACGACAACGCGGGCCCGGCCCTCCGGGCATC
>Ga0172381_10004398_pt1 | contig 14610 bp, 8 predicted proteins | sample Leawel6488metaG_FD_119754 | JGI IMG/M metagenome (GOLD analysis project Ga0172381, IMG submission 119754) | Leachate microbial communities from a municipal landfill in Southern Ontario, Canada - Leachate well 64-88 metaG | ecosystem: Engineered > Solid waste > Landfill > Unclassified | place...
ATGATTGGCGCAGCGATGCGATCCTCGCTTTCACATTGGTTGAAAGCGTTCCCCGCGCCACTATTCCACGCAGAATGGCATCGAGTTGATCTAGCTTCTCTCCTGGAATCATTGTGCCCACTTTTGTGCGTGCATCGATCTCCCAGGCGTCTTCATCAATATCTTCCGCTTCGAATCCCGCACGCCCGACATCGGTATCGACGATAATCATTGGCCTCTGCAAGAGGAATGCATAATCGAAAATAACCCCGGAAATATCGCTGATCATCACATCGGCAGATAGCAAACTCCCTGTGGGTGATCGCCGGTTATCCAGAGCAATGTTGCCGTATTCCTCTGCAAGGTTCTCCAGATCAGCATAGAGGCTGCGCTGTGACTGCCGCATTTGCGGATGTGGCCTGATGATGAACTGCAGCGGCATGCCTGCCAACTTCCTCATAAAATCGATGCCGTATTTGGTAAACATGCTATTTGGGCCCCATGTTGAAGCAACGAAAACGGTCTTCTTGGCACTAGGCTCTGTAGACATGTCTGCCATCATTTCGAGCATGGCATCGTAATAGGTAAGCCCTGTACGAAACAGTTCCTTCTTGGGCAAACCTCGTAATTGCTCCAAAGCCCTGATGTGTTTTATCTGGTGCTGGCCAGAGCAAAATACAGAATCGAAAGCATCGAAGGCATATTTTTTATAGAACAGCGCATCCGTTGGCGCATGCATCACATGCGCGTAATGGCGCACCTTCTTTGAACGCTGCAATTCGAATACATCCAACTGCGGAGTAGTCATCACAACGATCTTCGCAGACAAGCTGTTCACATGTGCATACGCCTTCATTCCATTGCCTATATAGGACGTGGTACAAAGCTTTGATTCATATTCCAAGCCAACATCACTGGTATCGGATGTCAGATACGTACACTGCACACCCTTATCGCAAAGTGCTTTGATAATGGGGGAAAAAACGAGCCAGTATTGCGCCCCCTCGGAATAGAAAATAATTTCTGCGGATTCTGTTCGCAGTGTTTTCCTGTGTAACATTCCAGGTGCAACAATGCATGCCTTATGCACTATGGTCTTCAGTGAAAAAACTGTTGCCGTTACCAGGCCAAAAAGGACATAGATGAGTACACTGCCTGTCCCTGGGTCAAGATAGGCATATGCGGGAGGAGCATAGAGAACGTACGCCACAACGATACCGACTAAGAGCAATGTTATGTCGGTAATGTGCGGCCTTGGATATATTTTTTGCAATCGTTCCTGCATGCCACTGTAGCATAGCGCCGCCTTGCGCGGATTCGAAGAGCGGCGCGGGCATATGCTGGAAGAGTATCAGTGTTCTAACGAGTACTGCGTGCCATGCTCGATACGGATGCGCCTTTAGCATCGTGATGGCAATGCCATGAGCACTCATGGGCATACTGGTGATATGCTACGCGCAGAATGCGGAAAGTTTGCCTTATAGGACCGGCACACCCGCTGCGTGGCGGTATCGCAAATTTTTCCGAGTGTATTGCTGTTGCGCTCCAAAACAAAGGGCATACCGTCACGATGGTTTCGTACTCCATGCAGTATCCCCGCTTCCTGTTTCCTGGAAAAACACAGTACGTTTCTGAGCCTGCTCCTGCCGCATTGCGGGGCATCGGTATCCATACCTTGATCAATTCCGTCAATCCCTGGACATGGGTATGGAGCGCATGGCAGGTAAAGAAAATACAACCGGATTTTGTGCTCATCGCACATTTCCATCCATTCTTCCTGCCTTCGTCTCTCGTGCTCGCCATTGTACTACGCATCGTTCACATCCCGACTTTTGCGTTCTTGCACAATGTGCAACCTAATGCGCACGGTATACGCATGAATTGGCTTTTGTATTTATTTCTGCGTACGTGTAGAGGTTCTATTGTCACGTCCTCCTCCGCAAGAAAGCAGATACAGAAATTATGCAAAAACCGCCCTATACTCACAGTTTTTCATCCGCCATACAGTGAAAAATTCGGTACAAAGATCGATCGGATTATCGCACGCCAGCAGCTCCATATGGATACAGAGGGAAAATATCTGCTCTTTTTTGGCTTAATCCGCCCCTACAAAGGGCTGGATATACTGCTTCGCGCGCTCGCGGATCCGCGACTGCGCGCCATGGATGTTCGTCTTATCATCGCAGGCGAATGCTATATGGATGAACAATATTTCCATGCTACTGTTCGCGAACTGCAACTTTTAGATCGTGTACAATTTTTTACGCATTTCATAGAACGGCAGGAGGCCTCGCTCTATTTCTCTGCAGCAGATCTCCTTATCCAACCATATCGTTTTCTTTCTTCGCAAAGTGCTGTTACCGCACTCGCATACCATTTTAACATGCCTGTCATCGTTACCAACGTCGGCGGTCTACCGGAACAGGTTCCGCATGGCAAAACCGGTTTTGTCGTTGAGCCGAATGCAACATCCATTGCAAATAGCATTGTTGATTTCTATACAAATGGCGCACCCAAGACTTTCCAAAAAAACATCGAGCAATACAAAAAAGAACACTCCTGGAGCGTGCTCGCAGAGCGCATAGATGTTTTTTGCAGCGGGGAATAAAGAAATCACTGTCTTGGCGACGGCCTACTCTCGCACGGCGCATGCCGCACTACCATCGGCGCTGAAGGGCTTAACGGCCGTGTTCGGGATGGGAACGGGTGTACCCCCTTCGCTAGAGTCACCAAGACAGTGATTTCGTATGGGCATGTCTTGCCCGCCACACGCATGTACAAACGCGCGCAACACGTAAACAGCAAATCAAAAGAAATGTTCAATCGTCCATTCGTACCACTTGGCTGAACACGTTACCGTGCGTACACCTGTGGCCGATCAAGCCGGTCATCTTCCGGCGGACTTATGGAGAAACGCAATCTTGGGAGGGGCTTCCCGCTTAGATGCTTTCAGCGGTTATCCCTGCCGAACATAGCTATCCTGCTTTGCCGCTGACGCGACAACAGGTACACCAGAGGTTCGTCCACTCCGGTCCTCTCGTACTAGGAGCAGCTTCCCTCACGTTTCTGTATGACGACGGAGGATAGAGGCCAAACTGTCTCACGACGTTCTGAACCCAGCTCGCGTACCGCTTTAATTGGCGAACAGCCAAACCCTTGGGACCTTCTTCAGCCCCAGGATGCGATGAGCCGACATCGAGGTGCCAAACCGCTCCGTCGCTGTGGGCGCTTGGGAGCGATCAGCCTGTTATCCCTAGAGTAACTTTTATCCGTTGAGCGACAGCCCACCCACGTGGAATGAAGAATAAACTTCAGCTGCCGGATCACTATCACCGACTTTCGTCCCTGCTCGGCTTGTAAGCCTCACAGTCAGGCCCACTTGTGCGATTACACGACCACGCCGATTTCCATCCGGCGCTAGTGGACCATTGCGCGCCTCCGTTACTTTTTAGGAGGCAACCGCCCCAGTTAAACTACCCAGCAAACACTGTCCCCTGTACCTGTGTACGGGCAACGGGGTGAGTATCGTCAGAACACAAGGGTGGTATCTCACTGTTGGCTCCACGAGGGCTAACGCCCCCGCTTCAAAGCCTCCCACCTATGCTGCACAAGCAGACCAACGATACAATGTCAGCGTATAGTAAAGCTTCATAGGGTCTTCTCGTCCTTCCGTCATCTACCCGGCATTTGCACCGGGATTGCAATTTCACCGAGCTTCGCGTCGAGACAGTGCCCAGATCGTTCTACCATTCGTGCGGGTCGGAACTTACCCGACAAGGAATTTCGCTCATATAACCTCACTCCGTTTCCGGAGGAGCTGGACTCTCTCTTCCCCGACCTCTATTCATCCGCTCAGCGATGGCACGGATTTTGTCGATTCCTTCTGGCGTCAGATGCTGCTTTTGCTGGAGCAATCGGACCACATTCCGAAATGACAGAAAATCCTGCTTTTTCGCTGTTTTGAGCGTATGAGTCTCGAAAAATGGAACTATAACGGATGCGAGATGTGTAATGTCCCGGACACGGTACGCCATGCGATCACCATGATTCCTGCGCACGACTCCGCATCCGAAAAATGATTTCAGTGCGTGGAGCACCTGTACATCACGCTCATGTTGCACAACGGTGAATTCCGGTAAAACCTGGAATCCGACCGACATTTCCGGATGAGCGTTGATGCCTACATAGAAGCATCCTTCGCCATCCGTGAAGCCGACTATCCATTGTGCATCGAGGTTCATAGGTCGGGACCGAACGTATAGTCTCTGAGGGTTCCCCGCACCTTTATACTCTCCTTTTCTGCCTGCAATCACATTTTCGATTGCTGACTGAAAGTACAAAGGTGCGGGGCCTTCCCTGCGGATTGCCCCCGTGACTTCCGGATTGTGACTGATGAAACGAAATGTCTCAACGAGTACCGAGAAGTTTTTGAGGGTGTTCCCGCATATAGTTCGGTTTTACTAAGGCAACGAATTTCACCTTAGGACCGTTATAGTTACGGCCGCCGTTCACCAGGGCTTAGATTGGAGGCGTGAACCTCCGCACGTAACCTTCTGGCACCGGGCAGGCATCAGCCCCTATACATCGTCTTGCGACTTCGCAGGGACCTGTGTTTTTGGTAAACAGTCGCCTGGGCTCTTTTGCTGCGGCCACGTCAGATGAATCTGACGTGGCAGTCCTTCTACCGAAGGTACGGACGCTATTTTGCCGAGTTCCTTGACGCGAATTTACTCGTTCGCCTTGGTCTTCTCGACCACCCCACCGGTGTTGGTTTGCGGTACGGTCTCATGAAACTCTGTGTGCGACGGTTTTCTTGGAAGCAGAAAGAGGCAGACTCACCCCGCTTGCGCGGAGTATTTGGGATCCATGCTCGGCTCAACCGAGGGATTTTCCTCCCGGTCTCAGCACCTTACATGTTCCACGTGCAGTCAATACACACGCTCTGGTCTTCCCACTCCGTCACGCCGCACCTAGGCGACAGCTATCCTTCCCCGGTGACATACTCACCGAAGTGAGCAGAGGCCAGAGGAGCTTTCAAGCTGGAACCTTGGACGATTTTCATGAGGTACAGGAATATTAACCTGTTGGCCATCGGCTACGCCTTTCGGCCTGACCTTAGGACCGACTAACCCCACGCCGATTACCGTTGCGTGGGAAACCTTGGGGATTCGGCGGGCAGGGTTTTCACCTGCCTAGTAGTTACTCATGCCAACATTCTCACTTCCGTCCGCTCCACCCCATCCTCGCGGAGAGGCTTCAACGCTGAACGGAACGCTCTTCTACTCCTCCCGCAAATGAATGCGGAAAGTCACCGCTTCGGTGTACCGTTTAGCCCCGTTACATTTTCGGCGCACAAATGCAATCGACCAGTGAGCTGTTACGCTTTCTTTAAAGGATGGCTGCTTCTAAGCCAACCTCCTGGTTGTTTATGCATCTGCACTTCCTTTACCACTGAACGGTACTTAGGGACCTTAGCGAATGATCTGGGCTCTTTCCCTCTCGACGATGGCGCTTCGCCGTCACCGTCTCACTCCCGCCGCCAAAAGGCAGGTATTCGGAGTTTGCCAGGATTTAGTAGGTCGTGAGACCCCCGCATCCAAACAGTAGCTCTACCCCCTGCCGTGCGCGACGAGGCTGCCCCTAAAGGCATTTCGAAGAGAACCAGCTATCTCCGGGTTCGATAGGCTTTTCACCCCTACCCACAGGTCATCCAAACATCTTGTGACATGTACTGGTGCGGACCTCCAGACGCCTTCCGGCGCCCTTCATCCTGCCCATGGGTGGCTCACCCGGTTTCGGGTCTTGCGCCTGCGATCATATACGCCCTATTAAGACTCGCTTTCGCTCCGGCTCCGGCTATATCTGCCTTAGCCGACCACAGACGACAAACTCGTTGGCTCATTATGCAAAAGGCACACAGTCACCCCGCACCCTTGAAATTTCGTTCAGAAAATCTCAAGGGTGCGGGGCTCCTATTCCTTGGACGCATCACATTTCAGAGACTATTTCATCCCCCTTTCGGGGTGCTTTTCACCTTTCCCTCACGGTACTATCCGCTATTGATCTCTGCACCTATTTAGCCTTGGATGGTGGTCCACCCAGATTCAGACCGGGTTTCACGTGCCCGATCCTACTCAGGAAATCCCTACCGTGTTTCCTCCCTTCGGCGACGGGGCTTTCACCCTCTATGGCCGCCCTTTCCAGGGTCGTTTGCCTAGAAGAAAACAATCGGATATTGGGCTCCTACAACCCCCCGCACCCTTTACACTCTACAAAAAACTTTCTTGAAGCCTACGCTTTAACATAGCAAGTGACTTTCCGTACTGCTTTAAACGTTTTTCGCGCAGTACTGCATCTGCTTTTGACCTATAAGCTTCGTAATACACAAGTTCCCAATGTCGACCACTCGTATAGCAACTTGCTCCCGCATTGTGTTGTGCAATGCGACGATCAAGATTGGCGGTGAATCCGACATAGTTTTTATGATCTTCTACTGATTGGATGAAATACACGTAATACATGATATGGTTCGATATAAAAATAAAGTGTAAAGGGTGCGGGGTTTGGGCTGTTCCCCTTTCGCTCGCCACTACTCGGGGAATCTCTCTTGATTTCTTTTCCCCTGTTACTGAGATGTTTCAGTTCACAGGGTGTCCTCCCCGCACCCTTGAAATTTCGTTCAGAAAATCTCAAGGGTGCGGGGTCGCGGGACATAACTCCCGCGGGGTTCTCCCATTCGGAGACCCCCGGCTGATAGCGCCTGCCTAGCGGCTCACCGGGGATTATCGCAGCTGGCCACGTCCTTCATCGGAGTGCAGAGTCGAGGCATCCGTGTGATGCGATGAGTAACATTTCTTTCGTTACGGCACATGATGTGCCGATTCATTGCTGTTCACGTGTCACGGCGCTTGCTGCGCATAGCGGGCGGGATATGCCCACTCGTAACACATGATTTGATTCTTTTCATTGTATTGGTGCCGGTGCTTTTAAGGAGCACGGAGTGTGAGACGCCACCGCATCCCTTCGAAAATCTCGGGGCTGTTTCTGCACTTGCAGAAACAAAAAGCGGGTGGCTCACGCACACCCGCAGAACTCGAAGCACATCACGTTTTAGGCAATCGAATCCGGCGGGTGGGCGCATAGCTGCATAGAGCTGTGTGAGTGTATCTACAGCGCACGCAGCGTCAAGGAAAATTGAAGAGATTGCTGCAAAAATGCGGCGCGATTATTACGGCAGCACAATACCTTCTTCTGGCACGGCCGTATCGGGCTGGGCATCGTCCTGGTTCCACGTGTCAGCGCGTTCTCCGCTGCCGCTCTCCTTCTGCCCCAGCAGCACCACATTTTCCGCCACAACTTCTGTCCGGAAAATCTTGGTGCCTTCTGGACCGTCCCAGCTGCGCGTCTTTAAATACCCCTCTATGAAGAGGGGTTTTCCCTTTTGCACATACTGGCCGCAAAACTCTGCAAGACCCCCCCAGGAAACAACGTTGTGGTACTCCGCCAGGCTCTGCTTTTCGCCATTGGCGTCTTTCCAGATGCGATTGGTCGCCAGACCGAACGTACAGACGGACTGACCGCCTGTCGTCTGCTTGAGTTCAGGATCGCGGGTGACATTGCCGAGGAGAATGACTTTATTCACGGATTTCATGATGGAATTAGGGAATTGGGAGTAGGGAGTAGGGAGTGGTGGCTAGTGGTGCAAGGGTAGCACTATCCACTAACCACTACTCACTGAGATTACGCGGCTTCCATGGCATCCTCGGAAACCGATTCTTTCATCGCCTCCTTGGCAGACTGGCCGGAGGCCTCTACAGGTTTGCCTTCCTCTATACCCGCTTCCACCTCATCCGCAGATTCCCCGCTCTCTTCCATTTCCGTGATCTGGTCTGCTTTGCTCACTTCTTCGGCCTCTTCTTCGGCTTCCACACGCGAATTCAGCTCCACCTCTTCCACTTCGCCCTCCTCAATCGTGACCTTTTCCGTCGGCATGACTTCATCACGGAACTTGAGCAAATCCACCTTGAGTCCCAGTGCCTGTAATTCTTTCACGAGCACATTGAAGGATTCGGGGATTGAGGGGCGCTTGATCGGCTCGCCTTTGACGATTGACTCGTACGCTTTGCTGCGCCCGATGACGTCGTCGGACTTGATAGTGAGCATCTCCTGGAGTGTGTATCCGGCTCCATATGCTTCCAACGCCCACACTTCCATTTCTCCAAAACGCTGTCCACCATGCTGTGCCTTGCCGCCCAACGGCTGCTGGGTCACCAGTGAGTACGGCCCAACGCTGCGGGCATGGATCTTGTCTTCGACAAGGTGGAGCAGCTTAAGCATGTACACCATGCCCACGGTCGTTTTATGGGCAAACGGTTCGCCTGTCCGGCCATCATAGAGCTGTACCTTGCCGTCTTCCGGCAACGACGCCGCCCGGAGGAACTGCTGGATTTGTTCTGGGTGCACACCGTCTAATGCCGGCGATGCGATCTTGATGCCAAGCTCGCTACATGCCCAGCCAAGGTGTGTCTCCAAAATCTGTCCAATGTTCATACGGGACGTCACACCCAGCGGGTTCAGGATGATATCCACTGGTGTACCGTCTTCCAGAAACGGCATGTCTTCCTGCGGAACGATGGTGGAAATCACACCTTTGTTCCCGTGGCGACCCGCCATCTTGTCACCCACACGCACTTTGCGTGTCTGTGCGATGAAAACCTTAATCTGCTTGATGACGCCGGTGGGCAGTTCATCGCCTTCTCCGCGATCAAAAATGTGCACATCAATGACCTTGCCACCCGCACCACCCGGCAGACGAAGCGAACTGTCTTTGACGTCCTTCGCTTTATCACCGAAGATCGCCTGCAGAAGCCGTTCTTCCGGTGTCAGCTCCGTTTCGCCCTTCGGGGTGATTTTGCCGACGAGAATGTCTCCTTCGTGCACGGTGGCACCGATGCGAACAATCCCCGTGCTGTCTAAATCTTTGAGTTTCGCTTCCCCTACATTGGGGATGTCGCGCGTGACGGTTTCCGACCCCAGTTTGGTATCCCGCACATCCGTGACATACGACTCAATGTGGATAGAGTCATAATCGCCACGGCGCGCTACGCGGTCAGAGATAATTACCGCGTCTTCGAAGTTGTAACCGCGCCAAGACATGTACGCGACAAGCAGGTTCTGACCCAACGCCAGTTCGCCGTTATCCACGGCGGAACCGTCCGCAAGACTCTGACCACGCTTGACCATGTCACCGTGCTGCACGCGCGGACGCATGTGGAAACACGTTCCCTGGTTGGACCGCGCGAATGTTTCGAGTTTGTACGTCTCTTTGCGGCCGGATTTGTAGATGACCGCAATCTCGTTTGCATCGACAGAAACGACTTCCCCGTCTTCTTCCGCCATGATGACATGGCCGGATACCGAGGCCGCCAGCGCCTCCAATCCCGTACCCACCAGAGGAGAACTGGGGCGAATGAGCGGCACGGACTGCCGTTGCATGTTCGTACCCATGGATGCACGCGTGTTGTCGTCGTGTTCCAGGAACGGGATCAGTGCCGTACTCACGGAGAGGATTTGCTTTGGCGATACGTCAACATGCGTGATGTCGCTTGTACTGGTTAAAATTGCCTCACCTCCCCGCCTGGCCGACACACGCTTGGAAAGTAATTCGTTCATCTCGGTGTAGTCAGTTTGCGCCTGCGCAACCATGAGTTTTCGCTCCCTGTCGGCATCCACGTACACGACTTTCGGATCAATGTATGCGCGTACAGGCACACCCTTTGCCTTCTGTTGTTTGAGGAGTGATACGATCTTGCGGGCTTTCTCTTTGGTATCTACCACCTCGTCTTCGCGGCCCACCAGCTTGCGCCCATCACGGATGTCCGCACCGAGCATGCGCCCGTGCAGTTTTTCGGGATCCAGAGGCACCTCGTGATGCACCTCGTGATACGGCACTTCCAGGAAACCGTACTCGTTCACGCGGGCGAACGATGCTAAATGGACGACCAGACCGATATTCGGTCCTTCCGGTGTCGCAATAGGACAAATACGCCCGTAGTGACTGGTATGCACGTCACGGACGTCAAAACTCGCGCGTTCGCGCGAGAGGCCACCAGGACCCATAGCGGAGAGGCGCCGCTTGTGCGCCAGTTCCGCCAGCGGATTGGTCTGATCCATAAACTGCGACAGCTGCGACGATGCGAAGAATTCGCGCATTGCCGCCGTGATAGGTCGGCAGTTGATGAGCTGCGTCGGCGTCACCGCCTCCATATCCATCACCGTCATGCGGTCTTTGATGATGCGCTCCGTACGCACGAGTCCGACGCGGTACTTGTTCTGCACCAACTCGCCCACGCTGCGAATGCGGCGGTTGCTGAGGTGGTCGATGTCGTCCGCGACGCCCTCGCCGTTATTCAAACGAATGAGCTCCTGCAAAATCGCTACGAAGTCGCTCACCTGGAACACGCGGTGTTTTTCATCCTGCGGCAGCTCCAAGCCGAAGCGCCGGTTCATTTTGTAGCGGGCAATGTTGCCCATGTCGTATTTCTTAAAATCGAAGAATAGCGAATCAATGAGCTGCTTCGCGTTCTCCGGCGTCGCAAGGTCGCCGGGGCGGATGCGCCGATAGATGCTCTGGTAGGCATCCTCCACAGTGCGAACACTGTCTTTCTCCAGAGTCGCAAGAATGAAGTCTTTTTCACCCGTCACCTCCTCAAACAACTCCAGAATCTGTTTGTCGGTCTGGTACCCGAACACGCGGAGCAGCTGCGTCACGGGGATCTTGCGCTTACGGTCGATCTTGCAACTGATAAGACCGCGGCGGTCTGTTTCCACCTCCAGCCACACACCGCGCTTGGGGATGATTTTGGCAGCGTGCAAATGCGGATGGTTGGGCATTTGCGAGAAGAACACACCGGGAGAACGCACGAGCTGGTGCACTACCACGCGCTCGATGCCGTCTACAACGAATGTACCTCTGGTTGTCATGAGTGGAATGGATCCCAGGAAAACATCCTGCTCTTTTATTTCTCCGGTCTCTTTATTGATGAGCTGCACATAGCCCTTCATCACTGCCTCGTAACTTAAATTACGGCGGCGGCAGGTGTCCGGATCGTGCTTAGGAGGATCAAAGGTGTGCCCCAAAATATTGAGCACCATCTTCCTTCCAGAAAAATCGGTGATCGGACTGGTCTCCGAAAGGAGCTCGCGTATGCCGTCCGTCAAAAACCAGTGGTAGCTATCCAGCTGCATTCGGATGAGTGATTCGTCGCTCTCCACAGACTCGCGGTCGTCTTCCAGAAAAAGACGGTCCCCGCGCATTTTGCGCGCCTGAATCGCATGACCCAACCTCTTGATGACAGCCGCGGGGACAGCGCCGGGCTTCTGCGTGATGTGTGGCAGAACTTTCGGAAGAACTTCCTGCGGTACATCCATGCGATACGCTGCTTTGGAAACCACCGGCTTCTTCGCGGTCTTTGCCACCGCCTTCGCTGCCTGTTGCACCGGAACCACTTTTGGCGCCACAGGCTTCTTGGCCGAGGTAGCGGGCTTTTTGGATACAGGCTTCTTGACCGAAGCAACGGACTGCTTTGCAGCCGGTTTCTTTGCCGCTGGCTTCTTCGTTTTGGAAACAGGCTTTTTGGATGCAGCTTTCTTTTTGGTGGCCATGCGTAGCGGGGGAAGAATGGCAATGGATGCAGGAAGACGCGCGCAGGGCGGTCAACCGGTATCTCTAGAATCGGAAACAGCACTCGCTACGCAATCAGAACTGCTGTAATGCAAGCAGTGTATGGATATGTGACACCGTGTCAACAGAAGACAACGGCATGTTGTGTCCTGTATACATGCCGCTCACTGCCGCGCCTGGGCGTATTTGCGCGCCACTTCGGCCCAGTGCACCGTGTTCCACCACGCCTCTATATAGTCGGGGCGCTTGTTCTGGTACTTGAGGTAGTACGCGTGTTCCCACACATCCAATGCCAAAATTGGCAGAGCGCCACGCGAAAGCGGCGTGTCTTGGTTCTGCGTCGCAGTGATCGCGAGCGCGCCGTTCTGCACGGTGAGCCACGCCCACCCGGAACCAAACTGTCCGGCAGCGGCAGCGGTAAATTTTTCTTTGAAGGCAGAGAATCCTCCAAATGTTTCGTGGATGCCTTCTGCAAGTTCGCCCACAGGTTCGCCGCCGCCATCCGGGCTCATGCACGACCAGAAGAGTGAGTGGTTGGCGTAACCGCCGCCGTTGTTGCGTACCGCTGTGCGGATATTTTCCGGCACAGCTTCCACATTGGCGAGCACCTCTTCTATCGGCTGCTTGATGAGATCGGTTCCTTCCAGTGCTGCGTTCGTTTTATCGCAGTACGCCTGGTGGTGCTTGGTATAGTGGATTTCCATGGTACGCGCGTCTATATGCGGTTCCAGGGCGCTAAAGTCGTAGGGGAGGGCGGGGAGAGAGTACATAGATGGGATTGGGGAGTTGGGAGTAGGATTGGGATTGGGGAATTGGGAGTAGGGAGCGAGGCTGGTGAGGTAATGGTGCAGTGTAGATGCGTATTCCCTTATTGTGTACTGCGTATGTGCCCGTTGGGTGACACACATCACACAATTCGGGTTCCCAATACTCTATACTGCATGTCCTAAGAGCATCATGAATATACGCCTCCTCTCGCAACCGGCAGATATGCGGCGCTACGGCCAGTGGATCGCCGCGCACCCACAGGGCACCCTGTGGCAGTCGCTGGAACGCAGAGCGTATCTGGAAGCACTGGGGAAGGAAGTGCGTATCTACGCCGCCGAAGAGGCGGGCAACATCATCGCATCTGCGCTCATCGCCATAGACAGAACTGCGTTCGGTCTGCGTACGTGGGAAATCCCCCGTGGACCGGTTTTTGGCAGCAAGACGCATCCGGAAACCAAAAATCAAAAGATACTGGAGGCACTCTTGGAATGCATTGTGACAGATGCAAAAAGAGACAGGTGTTTGACGCTCTCTCTGTCGCCGGTGGCAGAAATGACCTCTGGCATTTGGCCGCTGCGCCCTTCGCGCCGCTGCGTCCACTGCGAAGCCACACGCATACTGGATCTTGCGCAGCCCGAAGAGGCGATTTTGGCACAAATGAAACCTAAAGGACGCTACAACATCCGCATCGCCGAAAAACACGGCGTCACCGTGCGGCAATCGGATGACATAGATGCGTTCTATACGCTCGTACAGGAAACAGCGCACCGCGACGGATTTACGCCGTTGCCGAAGGAGAAATACCACGCATTTCTGCACCAACTGCCCGGCAGCTTCCTGCTCACTGCGTCCCTCCCAAACCCCACTCCCCACTCCCCGTTCCCCACTCCCACCACCATCGCCTCCCTCCTCGGCGTTCAGTGGAACGGCACGGGCATCTACTACTACGGAGCGTCTGCCTACGCGCACAGGGCCGCTATGGCGCCCTACGCGCTGCAGTGGGCTGCTATACGCCACTGCAGGGACTCCGGATGCACGCAGTACGACTTGCTGGGTGTTGCACCGCCGGATGCGCCGCGCAACCACCCCTGGCAGGGTATTACGCGGTTTAAGGAACACTTTGGCGGACAATTGGTGACCTATCCGCCGGAACAGCAATTGGTACTGCGACCGGTGACTGCATACGCATTAGATCTCAAACGGAAGATTTTGCGGTTCATGCACATCTGAGCAGATTGCAGAGAGCATAGGAAATTTTTTCACGTATAACAAAAACCCCGCCCATTTCTGGGCGGGGTTTTGCCGGCTGATCAAGCCGCTACATATTGCTGAAATGCTATTAGCTACGGTAGCTCGTGGAGTTCACCACGGTCTCTGGGTACTCAACCCACGTGAACGGCACATTGCTGAGGGAATCTTTGTCCGTCCAGTAAATGTAGCTGTACGTGGAGGAAGCACCAACGCCGTAACCGCTGGTCTTGCCCTTCGTATCGAAGTTCTGCATCGACACCTGCAATGTGGAGGTGGCGCTGGCCGATACGCTGGCATTTGTAACGTTGGCCTGCAGCACGAATGTGGAATCAGCACCTGCACTTATTTCGGTGCTGACCGTGGATTCGGCGAGGTCGTTACAGTTCACCAACAAGGATCCAGTTGCGACGCCACTCACGGAACTGTAGTCCGATGCCTTGTATGCAGTACATGTCGTGGTGGTAGAAGGCGCAGCTTTGTTGTAGAACTTGAAGGTGCTGCTATCGATCGTAATGTTCGTTGCATTCACACTGAACACCACACCGGAGAGAGTGACTTTGTTCACACCATCACGGCTGTTGCTGTTCTGAGCGGCAGCGAACTTGAACTGACCAATCGGGTAGACGCCCGTGGGCACGGTGGTGCCGTTGGCATCCGCGTTGGCGTTCGTGATCGACGCGATCTTGGACAGTACGGAGACGTGTTCGTCCGAAGCGATGGTGGTGCTTGCCGCCGGGGAGGAAACACCAATGAACACTTCGCCTTCGGCTGTTGTGCCTGTGTCATTAATCGTCAGATCGTTGCTGGAGTGGTAACCGCGTCCGCGGACCGCACCAGTAGCACTGGTGGAACCCACAGAGCTGTACAGGAAGAACCCGAGCTCCTGATTCGACGTGGCACCAGCCGCATCCGTCTTCAGACGGGCACGG
>Ga0172381_10004399_pt1 | contig 14609 bp, 18 predicted proteins | sample Leawel6488metaG_FD_119754 | JGI IMG/M metagenome (GOLD analysis project Ga0172381, IMG submission 119754) | Leachate microbial communities from a municipal landfill in Southern Ontario, Canada - Leachate well 64-88 metaG | ecosystem: Engineered > Solid waste > Landfill > Unclassified | place...
AGGGGTGGACCTGCGGAGGCTCTGCCTCCATCCACTAATGCCTCAACAGTATCTACCATTGTTTATTTCTCCTTCTCAATAACTCTAACACTGTCTCCTTTGACAGTAACCGGTATGGGGACCATAGCCTCGATGAGCTCAACAGTAATCTCCTCTTTGCTCTGATCGATCTGCTGGACCCTTGCCTTTTCGCCCCTGAACGGACCGTTAATCAGTTCAACGAGATCGCCTTCGACGATCCCAACAACTGTTGACAGCGGGGTAAGGTAATGGTCAATCTCCAAAAGGGAGGTCTCTCCTTTCACAAAGGATCTGGCCTTCTTTATATCCCTGGTCCTCTCACGCATACGATCGGTGTTCATTCCCTCAACAAACAGATATCCTCTAAGATTCGCAGGACTAAGTATGGCGTAAATATCTTTCTCACCCAAGTTTGCCTTAGCGTAAAGACTGTCAACGACGCTCTTTTCCTGATCAATCTGTGTCTTGAGGACCATAATCGACTGTGTCGCACGTGCTTTGAATTCTATGGACTGTGATTCGCCTAACGATGAGGCACTGATCTTTATAGACACCACGTCTCCGTATCTGGCTCCCTTAGGGCATATGACCTCAAGTCTGAGCTCTTTTACGTTCTTGCCTGGTGTGTCTATTTCGATTTCGTTTTTGCTACGATAATTACTCCACAATTCTCCAGTGGAATCGTTCAATGCAACGTTCCATTCAGGTGAATCGGCTGAGTCGGGACCTGTTTCAATGCTCAAAGTGATAATAACCGATGCATCTGAACCGACCTGCAAAGGCCAGACAATGACCTCTCCCGCATGGACATCCTTCGAAGCATTGTCTCCAACTAATGTAAATGACATTTATTCCTCTCCAAATCCATTCAGAAGTAGCCTGGGAGGTAATTCATAAGCCACATGATGACAAACCCTAAGGCACCTAAAACAATGATTCCGATTGCGGTAACTGTCACTGTTTTCTTATACTCCTCCTTAGTAGGCATACGGGCCATCTTGAGAATTCTTCCGTACTTACCTTTACCGATATTGCGGAATTTAGACTCAATCTTGTCCTGATATTCTGTGGCTGTCGTCTCTGCGTCCATATTATCGTCCCGGGTGTCTGCGCCTCAAAGCGCAAACATCCTGTCCTTCCTTGTTACCACTGAAAGTAACAATATGAGATACCCCTTAGAAAGCATTATTATTTTAAAGGTTTCGGTGCGTCCTTTGCCTTTTGCTCCTTTCATTATCGTTAAAGTACAATATGAGAGCAATAGATTCGGACCAAAGACAGTCATTATATATTCGTTCTTAGTTGAACCCATTAACCTATAGGTAGGTGAGTTTATGGAAGAAGTTCTATGCAATATCGAACTCATCAAAGAGAACAACGATTTTGTTGTTAAGATCCAGAGTGATCTCGGCGGCGTAAGAGAATATAGATCTCAAATATTCGAAGATGTCCTCGAGCAGTTCGTAATGGACCTACAGGAAGAGTTCGAAACAGTCTAAAAAAGGTGAAAGTATGGCAGCATCAGATGCAAAATTAAAACAAATTATTAACGAATTGGAGGGTCATCTCGCAAACGACAATGGCGTTCCAAGAAATATCAGAAAAGGCGCTACTGATGCTATTGCGATGCTTCAGGATGCAAGTAAACCGTTGGATCTGCGTGTGTCCAACGCCTTGAACGTACTTGCTGATCTCTCTAATGATCCCAACATACCGATGGAATCATGGAGTACGATTATGCAGATTCTTTCAAGCCTCGAAGTCATTCTTAAAACATTAAACTGAATTGGGTTTTTCCCATTCAGAGTCTTTATTTTTAAGCAGTTTTCCGCCCAGCATAAATAGGATTATCTCTTTTGTTCTGAGATGATGTCCAGAAAATTTTGAAACATCTGTTCACCAAACTGAGTGTGCTCTACTTCTGGGTGAAATTGTACACCGAAAATAGGCTTCGTAAGAGAACGCACCGCTTCAACCGGACATGACGGCGATTGCGCCGTGATAATAAACCCCTTTGGTACAACTTTAACCTCATCGTTGTGTGAAGCCCATACAGTTATCTTATCTGGCACATTACGAAAAATACCTTTATGATCTTCTATACTTAGATCGACTGCGCCGAATTCTGGTATCTCTGCAGGCCCCAATCTACCACCAAAATGCTCAGAAAGAAACTGCATTCCAGCACAGATCCCTAGTATCGGATATTCAGCCTTATCGAGATACTCGCCGTTGTTTCCCATCGCATCTACATCAGAAGCAACATTAGGGGACCCTCCTGATAAAACAAGTCCGTCTAGATCTTGAAGGTCTTCGAAAGGCGTCGTATTCGGTACAATTTTTGTATCGACCTGAAGATATCTCAGAACTCGCCATTCACGATGGGTCCATTGACCGCCATTATCGATGACATAGACCTTCATTGAATAGCAAATAAAAGCTAACGATATAAAGATAGCTAGTGGGCATAGGCCCAAAAAGTTTTATTCCCACTCTATTGTCGCTGGCGGTTTATTCGTTATATCGTAAACAACACGATTGACCTGCGCCTTCATAGTATTCGTAATACGTGTAGATATTGCATCGAGAACATCTAACGGTATCTTGGAATAGGTGGCGGTCATTGCATCGATGGATGCGACCGCACGGATAACGACTGTCCTCCCATAGGCTCTCCTATCGCCCTGGACACCAACTGATTTTGTTGGCAAAAGAACTGCAAAATACTGCCATGGCATCTCCATTTTTTTATTTGCCACCGCTTTTTGTATCTCATCCTCTACGATATGACATGCTTCACGAACAATTACGATATTCTCCGGTGTAACTTCACCAAGACACCTGACTGCAAGTGCCGGTCCGGGAAACGGCTGCCTCTCAGATGCTTTGACACCCAAGAATCTTGCGACCTGCCTGACCTCATCCTTGTACAGATCGTACAGCGGTTCACAAAGGATCATACCCATATCTTTTGGAAGCCCGCCAACATTATGATGTGATTTGATAGTGTCACGAACGCCATTACCCGATTCGATCCAGTCGGGTGCAATGGTTCCCTGAACAAGATATTTGGCTCCAAATCCTTTTGCTTCTCTTTCAAAGACCCTGATGAACTTCTCTCCGATGATTTTTCTCTTTTGTTCTGGATCCGTGACCTCTTTCAATGCACTAAAGAACTCATCTCCTGCATCGACAATTTTGAAATTGATACCAGTCTCCTGAAGCATTTCACGAACTTCATCAGTTTCACCTTTTCTCATAAGGCCCGTGTCGACATATATCGCAAGAAGCTTATCACCGATGGCTCTGCTCGCTAATGTGGCAGCAACCATACTGTCAACTCCACCGGAACAGGCAATGATTGCCTTTCCGTCTATTTTGGCAGTGATCGCTGCAAGCTGTTCCTCAATGAATCTTTTAACATCAAACACGTGAATGCACCTCTTCTGAATCCTCAACGACCTTTGCTGCCATCTCTTCCCTGTAGTCGGCTAATTTGCTTCTCAGATCTACATTGGATATACTGAGCATTTGAACTGCAAGTATTGCCGCATTGTCCCCTCTGTCCAATCCAACGGCAGCAACAGGTATCCCAGGAGGCATCTGCACTACTGAAAGTAACGCATCAAGATTTATCTTTCCACTGACTGGCACGCCGATAACGGGCTTCGTAGTAGCTGCCGCCACCGCGCCAGGTAATGCTGCAGAAAGACCTGCTATTGCAATAAATATCTCCGCGTCCGCTCCCTTTACGAGATCTTCTACCCTTTTAGGTGTCCTGTGAGCTGAGGCCACTACAACCTCATTCTCAATATTGAACTTTTTAAAAATTTCAACAGCTTTTTCGGCTACCGAAAAATCGCTCTTGCTTCCCATTATGATAAGGACCTTTGGCATTGACCGTCTGACTGATTAAAAGCATATAAAACCACCGAAAAACAGAGATATGAACACACACATCCACCTATAACACACCAATATATTCATAACGAAATCGCGTAGACAAATTAAATAAAATTCATCGCATCGGTCAAGAACAGCGAATCTAGCAGAATCCATGACAATTTCGCGTACAATGCCATTTTTCAAAGATCTTGTGAATTGTTCATAGATCTTCCAATCCAGACACATACCACTGTCGAATTATCATGGGTTCTCTAAAAAATAGACATTATTCTTATCCACCCAGCTTGTTTTTGAAGACCTTATTTTAAATGTTGTCGATCAACAAAACGAACAATCGCTCATTTATTGGCAGTAATCTCCAAGTCAGAGAATTTTATTATACCTAATAAATAAAATAACCCCAATGTATTAAATATCAGATGAGTTATCGTTGCATCAAGCGAATAGATAAACTTATCGCTCTGGAGTATCGGTTCATGGATCTTTTGGGTGTGGTTGAAGAATTGGGGTCTAACGGAAACCTCATTATCAGGGGCGTTACCACACCAGATGTCGGTAATTCTGTCTACGACTCCAAAGAAAGAAAGATAGGTTCGGTGAAAAGGATTTTTGGTCCGGTCGAAAGCCCATACATTACAGTAATTCCTTTGGACAAATCTGCATTAAAAAGCATCACTGATAAAAAAGTCTATTTCAAAGTGGAGGCCAAACATGGCAAAGATAAGAGAAAGTACTGAAGAGGTCGAAAAGTGCCCAGAGTGCGGAAGCAAACACTTGGTGCGCGACTACGAGAGGGGCGAACTCCTCTGCGAAGATTGCGGTCTTGTATTGGATGACCAATTTATCGATCAGGGACCCGAATGGAGAGCATTCGATGTCGAACAAGGCGAAAAAAGAGCCCGTACCGGCGCCCCCATGACATACACAATACACGACAAAGGTCTTTCCACCGAAATCTCTTGGAAGAACAAGGACAGTTACGGCAAAAGCATTCCTACCAGAAACAGAGCACAGCTCTACAGACTTAGGAAATGGCAAAGAAGGATCCGTGTGTCCAATGCTACCGAGAGAAATCTTGCCTTTGCATTATCAGAATTAGATAGGATGGCTTCGTCAATGGGACTCCCCAGAAACGTAAGGGAGACAGCCGCAATGATCTACAGAAAAGCAGTCAATAAGAACCTTATAAGAGGAAGATCCATTGAAGGCGTAGTTGCAGCATCGTTATACGCAGCATGCAGACAATGTGGCGTTCCGAGAACATTAGATGAGGTTGCGAGCTCAAGTCGTGTCGGAAGAAAAGAAATCGGCCGCACATACCGTTTCATGACTCGTGAACTCAAACTTAAGCTCCTACCAACTAAACCTCAGGATTATGTTCAGAGGTTCTGCTCAGAACTCAAATTGAGCGGCGAGGTCCAGAGTAAAGCAGCAGAGATCCTGAAAGATGCTTCAGATAAGGAACTCACTTCAGGACGCGGCCCGACAGGTGTCGCCGCGGCTGCAATCTATATCTCATCGATCCTGTGTAATGAACGCAGGACCCAAAGAGAAGTGGCAGATGTTGCCGGTGTTACGGAAGTTACGATTAGGAACAGATACAAAGAACTTACCGAGAAACTGGGTATCGAAATCCAACTCTGATCTGCCGGGGCAATAGCCCCTATTTTTTCTTTCTTCCAGTTAAATTTATAATACCACAAAATTACGGTCTAAACCATTTGAATTCCAGATATTCCACATGATCACCGACGTGGGAAAAGAGGAACTCTTTCTTTACGCCACCAGATAGACGAACAGCCCTGGAAATCTCCGGCCACATGGTCACATTCGATGCAGATACTGCGTGAATGAGATATCTTGCATGACAATCGTCAGGTGATTTCTCATATGCTCTGAAGTGCGCACCATACTTGAAACCTGTTTTTATGACAAGACCGCGATCTCTTGCATCTGAAAATGCCACTAACCTAAGATCGAATTCATCCTGTGTCGAACGTCCGAACTCCATCAACGCATCCAGCTCCATATTGTCTTCAGTATCTGATGACACTATGGAAAGATCGCCTCTGCTCATAAGATAGCAGCTCTCAATAAGAGATAGCTGAAGCATATTTTCAATCATTTTTCCATAGAACCCGCTCTCTCTAATGATTGCAGCATCATTCAGGTCAAAAATGAACACACGGTCACGGATCAATCTGCCAGTAACTTCTCTGGAACATTTTTTTGGAAATATGTCGCCCTTGGGATCACGATGCGACATAATGTAATATGTCAAATCACCTTCTTCGTCTACAACTCCGTATAATAACCGCTTTCCCTTTGTCTCGGTCTCTGAGACCTCGTCAGTAAATGTATTGATGTCAAATGCTGTCCTTTCGGAAACAGCCCTAACCAAATATATAGGACGAGAATTGCTCATCGTCATTCCCCTAGGAAATACAGAAAGGTCAAAATTACCACTTTCGACTTTAACGATGAACCCACGCTGTCTGAGATCACGATAGACCAGATATTTTACATCGAAATCCAAAAAAACAGAAGATGAATAATTAAAAAGCGCCTCAAAACTCATCTCTTTGTCTTGATAAACGACCTGTAATCTGTTGGATTCAAGAAGATACGTTGCTTCGACCAGATCCAATTCTATACCGTTACCGCTCATCGGATAGCCATAATTGCCCTTATTGTAGATCTGGCTTCCTTCTTTCTGGTCGGCAATGACCACCAAATCGTCAACAAGCTCTCCTGTCATCTGTCTCTTGTTACTGAACCTCGCTATTTATCATTTTTGTAAAAAAAACTATAGATGATGAAAAAAGATTTTTCCTTCATTAATTAGATACTATTGAAGGAAAGAAAAAATTTGATAAATGAATCAACTCGATTTTGATGAAGACGGCAGTACACCGTCAAGATATTGCTCATATCCATACAAATCGAGCATTCCGTGACCCGAAAGATTGAACACTATTGTCTTCTCTTCGTTCGCAGCCTTTGCTTCAAGTGCCAGATCGATCGCGGCCCTTATTGCGTGCGTTGATTCCGGTGCAGGTATGATTCCTTCTGTTCTTGCAAACATGACCCCTGCCTCAAACGTCACTGGCTGATCATAGGACCTGGCAACACAAAGTCCCTGATCATATGCTGCAGAGACCAACGGAGCCATACCATGATACCTCAGACCGCCTGCATGAATGCCGTTCGGAACAAACTCATGACCGAGTGTGTACATCATCAACAACGGTGTCATTCCTGCGGTGTCTCCGAAGTCGTATTTGAACTGACCTTCCGTAAGTGAAGGCGTGGCTTTTGGTTCGACTGCAACGAACTGACAATCGGTTTTCCCTTTGATCTTCTCTGCCATCAGCGGGAAACAGAATCCACCAAAATTAGATCCGCCCCCAACACAAGCCACCATATAGTCTGGCTCGATCTCGGCTATTTTCATCTGTTCCATTGTTTCCAATCCGATTACGGTCTGATGTAACAACACATGATTCAGAACGCTTCCGAGAGAATACTTTGCAACACCATTCGAAGTAGCGGCCATCTCACATGCCTCTGAGATTGCCATACCCAAGGATCCCGTTGTTCCGGGGTACTTTTTGAGCATCGCGCGTCCAATTTCGGTTACTCCGGAGGGAGACGGATGAACTGTTGCACCATACGTATGCATAATTACCTTTCTCAACGGTTTCTGATCGTAACTTCCACGCACCATAAACACTGTACAGTCTATGTCAAAAAGATTGGAGACCATAGCTAGGGCGGTTCCCCACTGCCCTGCACCTGTCTCGGTTGTCAGGTTGTGAATACCCGCTTCTGCATTGTAGTATGCCTGTGCGAGGGCCGTATTTCCTTTATGACTGCCCAACGGACTCATGTCTTCTCTTTTGTAGTATATTTTAGCAGGCGTTTTCAGATATTTTTCCAAACGTCTGGCTCTCTGAAGCGGTGCTGGTCTGTTAAGATAAACATAATTATCCCTGACTTCCTCAGGAATATCAATATACCTTTTTGTAGACATTTCTTGCCTTACAAGCTCTTTACAGAATAACGGTTCGAAATCTTCTGGAGTCGCTGGTTTCATCGTTCCTGGATGCAGTGGCGGTTCCAATGGTTTTTTCAAATCGGCTGCTAAGTTATACCATTTCTTTGGTATGGACTCCAAAGGTAGGTCTACTCTTGCATCTTTACTTATTGACATACCCCCTTGAATATTCTATTAGTATATGAATATGTTGTTCATTGATGTATAATTATATGCATTGTTATACTATAAATATCAAAAAGTCTCTCTAAATTAACGACGTTAAAGTAACTATTAAATAGAAGAACTGACGTATATGTGGTAGTTAACCATAAGTTGACAACCAAGTGATAACATGAACGACATTGACGTCCTACTCTCAATGATAGAGAATCCTAACAGACGCAAGATACTAACAGCCTTGGTAAAAGAACCGCAATACCCACTACGACTCTCAAAAGAATTGGGCATAAGTCAACAGGCCGTTATGAAAAATCTTAACATTCTGGAAAAGAATGGAATGGTCGTCAGTTATCAGGAAAGCAGTTTGATCGGTCCCATGAGGACAGTATACGAACCCAGTTCAGAATTCACAATAGTGATCGATATGCGTAACAGCATGTTCTCGACAAGAATGATTGAATTGGAAGCGGAAACAGAACAAGGATCCGATGAATTTCCGCAAGAAGTAGTGGATCTTAAAGAAACGAGGAAAAGAATATCGAATATTGACAAAAGAATTGAAGAATTGGATAAAGAACGTTCAAAAAACATCAGAGAGAAAGAAAAGCTCATAGCGTCTGTAATCTCCGAATTGGACGACACACGGTACGGCTATGATCACAGAAAAATACTTTACGAAATGATGAACGAACCCGACAGGTCTCTGGATGAATTATCAGAAATCCTGCACGTCAACGAGGACACAATAAATCATGTCATCGAGGACGTTGGGTACATAATGGAAGAAAAAAGAAGAGGAGGTAAGAAAAATGACCAATGATAAAGCGCTCAAGGTAGCAGAATTAAAACCCGGTGAAACGGGAAGGGGGATCGCAAGGATCGATCCTGAACTGATGGACATCCTGGATCTGAAAGTAGGAGATATCATTCAGATTGACGGAAACAAAAAGACTGTAGCAAAAGTACTGAGAGGTGGTCCTGAAGATGCCAACAGAGGCATCATCAGAATAGATGGCTCAACAAGGCGCAATGCTGGTACTGGTATCGATGAACGTGTCGATGTCAAAAAAATCGTCGCTAAAAATGCCGAAAAGATCACCTTCTCTCCTACAGAACAACTAAGACTGCAGGGCGGTGAAGATTATCTCAAACAGATAATGGAGGGGCGCGTGTTCGCCAAAGGCGATGTGATAATGCTCAATGTGATGGGTAACAAGATCGACCTTGTGGTCACATCTTTCGCTCCAGCTGCGGACGCAATAATGATGTCCTCAACCACCGAAGTAAAAATTACAGAAAAACCAGCAGGAACAAGCGGTGAGATCCCAAAAGTATCATACGATGATATCGGCGGTCTTGGAAACGAAGTAAAGAAGATCAGGGAGATGGTCGAACTACCGCTCAGACATCCTGAACTTTTCAAGAGACTGGGTGTCGAAGCCCCGAAAGGAGTTTTACTCCATGGTCCACCTGGAACTGGTAAGACCATGCTCGCCAAAGCAGTGGCTGGTGAGACAAGCAGTAACTTTGTGTATATCGGCGGTCCAGAGATCATGAGCAAATTCTACGGTGAATCCGAAGGAAAGCTCAGAGAAATCTTCAAAGAGGCCGAAGAGAACGCTCCAAGTATAATATTCATCGACGAGATCGATTCGATCGCACCTAAGCGTAACGAAGTGTCCGGAGAAGAAGAGAGACGCATCGTAGCTCAACTTCTTGCCTTAATGGACGGTCTGAAGGCACGCGGTAAGGTAGTGGTCATTGGTGCAACCAACAGACCGAATTCCATCGATGAGGCCCTGAGGAGACCTGGAAGATTCGACCGTGAGATCGAGATACGTATCCCAGACAGAAACGGACGTTTCGAAATATTACAAATCCACACGAGAGGAATGCCTCTCGCAGAAGATGTGGATCTTGAAAAGCTCGCAGACAGAACCCATGGATATGCTGGTGCTGACCTGTCCGCACTCACGAAAGAAGCTGCTATGGCTGCTCTGCGCCGTGTATTGCCTGACATCAACATGGAAGCAGAAGAGATCCCTTCCGAGATGCTTAATAAGATCCAGGTCAACAAAGATGATTTCCGTGAAGCATTGAAGGACATGCAACCATCCACTTTAAGAGAGGTGCTGATTGAAAAACCAAATGTGAAATGGGAAGACATTGGAGCCCTGGAAAGTGCCAAACAGGAATTAAAGGAAGCCGTTGAGTGGCCTCTGAAATACGGCAAAGTGTTTGAACACATGAACGCTAAACCACCAAAAGGAATCCTGCTTTATGGCCCCCCAGGAACCGGTAAGACCATGCTTGCAAAAGCTGTGGCAACAGAGTCTGAAGCAAACTTCATAGCCGTAAAGGGTCCGGAGTTCCTCAACAAATGGGTCGGTGAATCCGAAAAAGCAGTAAGAGAGACCTTCAGGAAAGCCAGACAGGCCTCACCTTGCGTGGTCTTTATGGATGAGATCGATTCGATCACCCCGCAGAGAGGCACCGGCGGTGACAACAATGTCACAGAAAGAGTGATCTCTCAATTACTCACGGAAATGGATGGATTGGAATCGCTGAACAATGTGGTCGTCATCGCAGCAACGAACCGTCCTGACATTATCGATCCAGCATTGCTAAGGCCAGGAAGATTCGATAAAATAATCTATATTGGTACTCCAGATAAGGAATCCAGGAAGAAGATATTCGAGATACACACAAAGAACAAGCCTCTTGAGAAGGATATTGACCTTGATGTCCTCGCAGAGAAGACGGAAGGCTGCACCGGAGCGGATATCGGAGCAATATGCAACGAAGCCGTAATGATTGCAGTGAGAGAGCTCGTTAAGTCTGGTAATATACCAAGCGAAAAAGAACTCAATAAATGCAAGGCAAAAATGAATGACTTCCTCGTCGCCATAGACAAAATGGGCCCTAAGGCGAAAGAGGAATTGAAAAAATACGAAAATAACTGAGGTGAAAATATGACAACAAACATTTGGGAAGATCTCTTCGGAGAATTTGATAGCTTCAACAGAAGGTTTGAGAGATTATTCTCAGACCTGACCAGTGGTGACGGCGACGTCAAAACCTATGGATACACAATGTTCCAGGGACCTGATGGGGTGCCTCATGTTCACGAATATGGAAACGCGGTCGAAGAACACGCATTAATCTCCAACAACATTCGCGAACCTCTAACTGACATATCTGTTGATAATGATAAGATAAGGGTGATTGCAGAACTACCTGGTGTGCAAAAAGAGGACATTCGATTGGAGGGCAAAAAAAATGCACTTACCATCTCTGTCGATACCGAGACGAGAAGGTTCAAAAAGACGTTGGCCCTGCCATATGATGTCGATCCAGATACCGCCAAAGCAGAATATAACAATGGGATACTTGAAGTTACTTTTACCGCATTGGGTTCTAAAACAGACGGCAAAAGAATCTCTATTGAATAGGTGTGCCAGCACATCAGCATCATCAGACGGGTCTCCCCCGTCTGATGTTTTTTATCACAACCCTTTCATTCAAAATCAATAATTTTTGTTTTAAGTATTTATAGAAGTACAACAACTATCTGAGTAATGACCAGGGACAATCTGATCAATACAACAAGGGCTATACTGGCCAAGGCTGGGTATGACATATCCCCTGTAATGACACTGCGCAGCGTATGCTTTGACATTGTCGGCAGAAAAGATGATACCCTGTTGATTATCAAGGTCCTCAGTAATGTTGATGCTTTCTCGAGAGAGAACGCAGAAGAAATGAAGGTTCTCGCTGAAGCATTATCTGCAAGTCCCGTGCTCATAGGAGAAAGATCCAGTTCTGGTGCTCTAGAACCTGGTATCGTTTACTCTAGATTCGATATTTCCATTATCTCAAATGATACTTTGGCCGATCACCTTTTGGAAGAGGTCCCTCCTTTTATCTTTGCTGCCCCCGGCGGATTATATGTCAAGCTTGACAGCGCATTACTCAAAGAAATCAGAGAATCAAAAGGTGTCAGTCTTGGGACATTAGCTGAAACGGCAGGAGTTTCTCGACGTACCATTCAAATGTATGAAGCTGGGATGGGTGCAATGATTGATGCCGCCCTCAGATTGGAGGAATTCCTCAAAGTACCGATTATCGAACCTGTAAATCCGTTCGGATATAATCCAAAACATAAAACAAAGGAATATGAACTGTTCGGCAACGAAAGAACTGAATCCATAATATTCAATCATCTTTTAGACATGGGCTTTGCCGTAACTCCTGTGAGCAGAAGTCCATTCGAAGCATTGACCAGAAGCAAACAAATGATCATCCTCACCGGTCTCGGCAATGACGATGAAAAACTAATACAAAAAGCAATAATCGCTTCAGATATTTCCAAAATTTCCGGAAAGCATTCCGTTATTATCGTAGAATGTAAACATGGTCTCGAAAATGTCGAATCGACTGCGATTGTTACTAAAGATGAACTTAAAAAAATGGACGATAAGGAAGAATTAACAGATATCGTCCTGTCTAGGGGCAATAAATAATGATTATGATGCGGGTTGAAAATTGCGATGTTTCTATATTACCAATAATCAAGGGTCTTATTTCTGAATCTGAAAAAGTAAAAGAGGCTTTGAAAAAAGATTATGAAGCAATCGCTGTAGCTCTAGGAATAGAAGAAATAGAGGTACTTCGAAGAAGAAAAGAAATCATTGGGGAAAATGAAACCAGCGACCTTGATTCTGTTTATGGTTTCCTTTTGAAAGATTATGGAAATATTGACATGCCTGTGCCAGCATACACAGAATTGATTGATACCTGCAGTGAAAGAAACATCTCTGTGATTCCACTGGATATGGATGACGAAACCTATACAAAGATCTATTGCGACACTGTGACTCCTTGGGAACTCTACAAAGAGAAAAGAATAATGAAAAAGGCCATGAAAACAAAATTCGGTGAAACACCAGAAGAATTTGTTAAAAAATGGGACTCCATTGTTAACGAGATCAAGGGCTACAAAAAAATGAGCCTGATAAGAGAAGAATACATTGCTAATCAGATTAAAGATACAGCAAAATACAGAAAAAACCTGTTAGTGATCATAGAATACGAACGTGTAGATGGGGTCATTGAACTAATAGGTGATGAATAAATGGTCTGTGATCAATGTAAAATATCGCGTAAAAAAGGCGATAGATATTGCATCTCTTGCGGAGAACCTTTGTTCATAAAACAAAACAACTCATTGATTTTTATCTTCGGCATTTTGATAACACTTATTATTTCCGCCTTACTATTATTCGAATTATATGTCGGAATCATAAAATCTGGATGGGTATTTTCCTGTGTATCAAATTATTACACAAATATCATTTTTATTGTGCCAGCACTTGTAAGTGTTGGTAAAATTAGTGGATTCGAGCTACAGATATACTATATACTGCTACTCGTCGCCGTCGTGGCTTGTGTAGGATATCTGTTCTACAGAGCAATAAAACCTACAAAGGCACTTATCAACGGAGATAAAGAACCAATAAAAAACACTGCATTGTTTGAAGTAGCCGTATTATTCTCCGCACTTTACTTCTTCGAATTCATTTTGACCTTAGTTCTAAAAGCATGCGGCGTAAACATGGGCACCCTTCCACAAAGAGAAACTTGGCAATGGATGTTCGATCTTTTGGAAGCATCCGTTTGGGAAGAAATCATTACTCGCGTTCTATATCTGGGTGTTCCAATGATGATCGTCTATGCCATAACAAAGAACAATGAGTTGCCTTTATGGAGATATCCATTCGGTGGTTTCAAAATGAACACCACTGCTTTAATTTTCATCATATTCTCTGCATTCATGTTTGGCGCTGGTCACCTTACCAACTGGGGCTGGTGGAAATTCATTCCGACCTTCATATTCGGACTTATTGCTGGTTATCTTTTCGTTAAATACGGAGTATACGCCACAATTGCGATACATTTCTTAACTGATTATATATCTGCAGAAACATGGCTAACAGGTAACAGTGCAATAATTACTATGCTGTTGCTGATTGTCGTTTTAGCACTGGCCATACCCTATTTCTTCATCTATCTAAAAAGGGGCTTTTTATTCATAAAAAATACATTCATGAATGAAAAACTAAATCCGCCAGAAACGGATTAAGAAAACATTTTTTCCAATCTTTCCTTTGACTCAACTGCGGACTGGAATGATTTTGCTTCAATGATTAGATTGCCATTATACTTAGGGAACCTCATCAATGCCTTCTTAAAATCAATGTTGCCTTCGCCAACGGTTTTGTGCTCGTCACGTTCACCCATATTATCATGAACATGAATATTGGCAAATCTGTCACCTAGGGCATCAATGATCTCGTCGATCTGATTAGTAGTGTTTGCATGCCCTATATCAAAACATACATTCAAATCGGTTCCGTCTAATAATTCTTTCATTTCCTCTGCCGTTTGACCGAGCATAAATTGG
>Ga0172381_10004400_pt1 | contig 14608 bp, 22 predicted proteins | sample Leawel6488metaG_FD_119754 | JGI IMG/M metagenome (GOLD analysis project Ga0172381, IMG submission 119754) | Leachate microbial communities from a municipal landfill in Southern Ontario, Canada - Leachate well 64-88 metaG | ecosystem: Engineered > Solid waste > Landfill > Unclassified | place...
CGCGAATAATGGCAGTAAGCGGTATACTATTTAGCGAAGTAAATATTGATGACAACATGTTAATTGTAGGCAATAGACATGAGAGGATAAAATAACCATGAAACATGTGATATGCATAATACTCATAAGCGCCCTTGTATCCGCGCTAACAACACTGTACATAAACCGGCAGGGACTTGAGCGCGCGTATCGCCTAGGTAAATACGTACAAAAATACTGGGGAGGAAACCATGACGGAATATTACAAGAAGCGAAGTAGGCGCAAGGCTGGCTACTTGAAAGACGGTGTAAAGCGTGCTATAATGATTGCGGCGTTCATGTTTATCGTTGCTTTGGTTGGGTTGATAATTATGCTATGTAATCTCCGACCAGAGCATTTACGTGTTCAGATGTACATTGACGGAAAATTGGTCAATGACAATATTTTTGCAAGTGATTAACCATCGAATAGTGAGGTAATTCAAAGTTAATTTTGTAGTAAAATCTTGAATATTTTGTTAAAATAGAGTATAATATACTATGATAAAAATACTACATACATTGTGCAGAATAGTATATATTGTTCTGTTAATAATACCGGCTATTGTAATGGCGATTATACTCGGGGCATTATCACTATTCGACAAAAGAATCATTAAAGACTGGACGGAATAATATGCCTTCATCAGATACATACTTCAAAAAAGGAAAATCAGGGAATAATAACGGAAGACCTGATAATTACGGAACATTCAAGTATCTATATGATCTTTACCTTGGGTATACAAAAGTTAAATTGTTAGAATTGCTTAAAGACGAACACCCACCGCTACCCATGAAAAATAGGCTAGTTATAAATAGGATATTGCGCGCCATAAAACAGGATAAACCTATGAGCGCCATAGAGGATCGCGTAGAAGGTAAACCCGAACAACCACTATCGATAGAAAGAATACAACCTATACAATTTGTAGATCCGGTAGAAAAAGATACATAAGGATAAAATATGTTTTTTAACAAAATAAATAAAAAAGAAAGCATGTTTATATCTATTGGATCGCATACAGTAAGAAAAAGTAACATCGTGCATTATTATTGCGACGATAAAGATTTTATTGTTTATATAAATGACGGTACAAAAAATAGTGCTAATATATCTATAAAAATGGTATGTAAATCAAACGAAATCAGCATTGAAAGAAAAATAAAAATGGATATAGAATTAAATGCCGCAGATACTATTTAACATATTATATGCCATTTGAATATACAAATAAGCAGAAACAAGGATACGCAACGCTTACAGACCGCACAAAGCGTGAGGTATTGTTTGATGGCGGATCTCGCAGTGGTAAAACAGTACTAGACGCGCGATATTACATCATAAAGTCTCTAAAATACCCGAACACCCGTCGACTTATATGCCGTAAATCAAAAACATCATGTATCAATAGCGTATGGACGCAGACACTTATACCATCCCTACAAGAATTTAAGGGATACTGGAAAGAGGACGCGACGAATCATCGCATAAAATTTGTAAACGGGAGTGAAATATGGAGCGGTGGTTTTGATAACGCGCAGCACTTGGACGCGATACTCGGACAAGAATGGCAAGATATATGGCTAAACGAGGCAACGGATGCATCGTTCGACGAATTCGGTAGGTTGCGTACGCGGTTAAACTGGAACCCGGCATTATCGGACGGTAAGTTGTCATTTTTACTCGATTGCAACCCTAAAAACCCGGGGCACTGGATACATAAGTATTTTATAGAACACAAAAACCCTATAACTCGAACGCCATTATCTGATAATGATGTATCTAAAACTGCGCGGCTATGGTTTCATCCGATAGACAACGAGAAAAATCTATCACCGGAATACCTAGAGAGCCTTAAATCGCTGTACGGTATAAACTACGCTCGATTTTGGGAAGGCAAGTGGGTAGACAACGTCGTCGGGCAGGTATTCCGTTTCAACCGCGAAGTAAATTGCGTGGATTATAAACTTGAATACAATCCTAACCTTGAGACATGGTGTTCGTGGGACTTTGGTATAGCACCTTCGACGACTTTTATCGTATGGTATCAACTGATACCCGTACCGGTTAGTGCGCAAAATAAGTTAGGATGTGTAGTTAACATAATCGACGAATATGAGGATCACGATAAGGACGCAGCGCACTACATCAACATAGTAAAGTCTAAACCATACAATAACACAAACATACGCCATGCTGTAGACCCAGCGGGTAATCAACGAGATAGCCGGCTTGAATCGTGGGTATACCACATGCGCACTGCGGGATTAGACGTAAAATACGTAACATCATTTAACCCGCATGAGCAGATCGACAATGCGAACAATATTTTACCGCATATACGCGCAAACGAGAACACGACACCGCGCATAGTAGAGTGCCTAGAAAACTGGTCATACCCACTCGATAAGGACGGTAAAGTGGTGGTCGGAGCGTTGCCTAACCACGACGAATATTCACACGGCGGCACGTCTTTTTATTATTTTACGACGAACAGATTTAATCCAAAACGTTCGGTAATTTATTGACAAGTACAGAAAAATGAAGTATCTTATATGCGAGGTAACATAATTATGGCAAATGTAATTGACCGCGTAGTATCTGCTTTTAGCACTTCGGTAAGTGCACCAAAAGATTTAATAAATGAATCTATTAACGCTTCGGTAAGCGCGGCGGAATCTAATCGCAAACTTGACGTTGAGTATCGGTTAGATTTTCTCAACGACGATTTTAAGGATAGAATTGAATACGAACTTAAAAAGCAATTTTGTAAGGAAACTTATGAAGGAATTAAGTTACTTATAGACGATAGTATAAACATAGTCGAGTACGTTTCAAATGAAATAGGCAGCATATACGATGATTCGCCGATACGCTACTTATCGGATAGCGCGGGTTCGATTGTTAAAGACAATCGGTACGACGAAATACTTACATTGTCCATGCTTGACATTAAACTTGCGCGCGAAGAAAAAATATGCTTTGCGTGTAATGAGTGCGTAGTTGCTATACAGCCACGCAACGGAACTATCGAATACGATTTACTTCCGCCGAATACGGTATCGGTTATACAGGATAGCGCAGATCCTAGCAAGCCGTGTGCAATAATTTACGAAATCAATTTGACGAATACTGAAAAGAATACATCCGTACTCGATAAGGACAGATTGCGTTATTTCGTCTACTGGGATATACAGGGAAATCATTTTATGTTTGATAACCATCATAGGCGTTTTAGCAATGATGACAACCCTAACCGCGAGAATCGGTACAAGGACAAAAACGGTAATTTCATTTTACCGTTTGTTATATTCCATAAAAATTACAATGAGAATACAGTGTGGGATAATACGTCGACGAACAAACTATTTTCTGCGCAAATACAGATAGGGGTACTTGGTACTCTACACAATTACTATCTTAAATGGAATTCGTTCAAACAACTTGCGGTATACGGTGATTTTGATATTAAAGTTCCACAAGACCAGATACGAGACCCCGGATACATGTTCAAAATATTAGGCGAAAGCGCTAATGTAAGTGTACTTGATACACAAGGTCAAATGGATGTATTTGACATGATGATTATGAAAAAGATTGAGCGTGCGCTTAATCAAGAAGGTCTATCGCTTGAATCGTTTAGCAAGACTGGTTCGCCTGAAAGCGGGTACAAACTTAAAATAAAGAATGAACCTAAACTTCGCCGTATAAACATGCGTAAAAAGTTTGCACGGGTATATGAGAATGAACTGTTTGAGAAGACGCGCATAGTAAATAATACCGTATATCCTAATAACAAGATAAACGAAGATTTGGAATTCCATATAGATTTTTCGGATTATAAACCGGAACAAGACCCTATCGAACTTGATAAGCACCGCGCATACCTTGTATCGACGAACATGGCAACACCGGTAGATTTTATACGCGAAGATAATCCTGATATTGAGACTGATGAAGACGCGCTAAAATTGTACAACGAAAACAAGGCAACGAATAAGCAGTTAACTATCGATACTACGCAAGCGGAAAACAATATTGACAACGAACTGAATGTAAGTAACGAAGGAATATAATATGTTAAGTACAATTGAAAGTGTATGCGCTGCGCGCAATTATTTATTGGATAAAAAAAAGTATGAGTTTCTTCCAGCAATTTCTCTTACATGTGATAAAAAATTAGATTTTTTTGAATATATAAATAGAGAAAAAAATATTAAAAAAATGAAAGAAGATACACATATTAATTTGATAAAGATATTATGTCAAAAATAACCGTTGAAAAAGTTATTAACAAAGCAGAATCAACAGACGCTAAACTACTTAAAATGTCCGAAGAATTTAAGGTCGCGTTGGAAGAAACTCTACGAAAGTTAGAGAAAAAAATAGTCGGATTACTCGAGGACTATACTAAAAACGCGACTACTGCGAAACAAATTGACATAGACTTTGCGTTAGAAACGCGCACACAATTAAACCAGTTGCTAACAGAAAGCGGGTATTATAGTAACGTCGAAGACGCGCTAGCGAAGTACTCAGGTATAATTAAAGAAGTAAAAGCGCAGTATTTACTGTTTGGTACTAAAATAAATTACAGTGCGAGTGATTCTAAAATACTCAAAGAACTTATAAAACTCGATACTGCAAAATTTACGAATATAGCGCAAACAACAATAGATCAGATATATAAGTCGCTTATAGACGTTACATTAACGCCTACGACTTTTAACGAAGCGGTAAGCGCTGTACGTAGCGCAATAGAAAATACCGACATGAAAAAGTATGCATATACTCAAATGAACACCGCGTACATGGATTTCTTTCGACGTGTAAACAACATAACGAACGACAATGCTGGTTTTGAACGCGTTATGTACGTTGGCCCGATAGACAAGGTAACGCGTCCATTTTGTCTGAAACATGTAGGTGAAGTTATGACAAAAGAAGAGGCGATTAAACTTAAAAATGACGCTAAAGAAAGTGCGTATATTTATGGCGGTGGGTGGAATTGTAGACATCAATGGATAGGTATACCGAATACACTCGATACGACGGATATTGAGCAAGCGAGTAAAGCAAATGTAGAAAAAGTTGAGCAGGAAAAAAAGAATGTCAATAAAAGTAACAAGTAATTTTAGAAAAGCGAAAGCATTTTCTAAACCTACGATTATACTTGACAAAATAGGTAAAATAATTATAGGACAAATACGTACAAAAACACAAGTAAAATTTGTTGATGCTGATAATAAGGCGTTTAAGGATTACTCGCCAGAATATGCCGCATACCGTAGAAAGAAAGGTAGATCGGATAATGTCAATCTATCATTTACGGGTAGAATGATGAATTCTTTAGGTATGTTTAATATTACAGCGAATTCTGTTGAAATAGGTTTAAGTGCTGGCAATGAAATAAACAAAGCAATTCACGTAGAAGAAAGCGGGCGTGAATTTTTAGGCGTAAGCAAACAGGATGAAAAATTAATAGAAAAAGAAATCGACGATTATATAAATAGCGAAATAGAGAGTAAACTATGATTACGATTATATCATCGTACAGAGACCGCATAGAATCACTTCGCCGTTTTTGCGATAGTGTTAAAAATGTCGATAAAAGCAAGTTTGAATTTATTGTAGTATCGCTTGGCGATGACAACGATGAAGCGAAACGTTTGTGTATCGATAGCGGAGTTATGTTTGTATACGTGGACTATAAAAAAGTATTTAATACCGCAAAGGCTCATAACATAGGCGTAATGATGTCTTCTCATGAATGGATACTAAAACAGGACATTGATTGCGTTGCTAACGATGGATTTTATGAATATTTGTCTGAACATTTATCGGATAAAGATAGCAATTACTATATGTGTCTTGGTGTTTATTATATTGATGAGCATGGAAATAAAAAAAACAGCACGCCTGAAGGTAATGAATTCGTATTTAATCGTAATTTATGGAATAGAATAAACGAGTTTGTAGAATTCGACGGGTATGGATGGGAAGACTACGCGACGCTGTATGCGTTTGAAAAAGAACTCGATAAAAATTTTGTGTTGTCTCATTACTCTGAAAGCGATATAAACAATACGATAAAACATGAGATACGCGATAAAAAGAATTTACTGGCAAGTTATTTAGGGTTTTACTTAACGCACTATTATCACGATAGGAAAACGAATACTGAGTACTTTCTACGGAATAAAGATAACAAAAAATTACTTTATAAATACGTTATGGAGCGTAACAAATGTATATAGAATTAAAATATAATATATACGAAAACGTTTATATAATTCCACTCCAAAGTTCAGGTAAAATAATTAGAATCGTAATAAACAGCAACGGTATATTTTATGAAGTTAGGTATTTTTTAGAAGGAAAACCTGAAAGTGAAACATTTTATGAAGACGAAATAAAAGGAATAAACGAATGATTGAATTACTCGCAGTATTCTACGGAGATATATATGCGGACTTGCTATGCGATACGCTCGCGTCGTCTTTATTTCGAAAAGATATTGCCGAACTACAGAAATCGCATGAGATAATACACAACATTTACTGCACTAAAAATGAAGAGAAAAAAGTAAGTGAATATTGCGAAATAGCAAAAAAACATAACGTGAAAGTATTTGTGAACACAGATATATTAGGCGACGATCCTCGAGAAAGACTCTATATTGCAATAATAGACCAGATTAAAAAATCAGTTAAAAACAAGTCAATTATAGTAATGGCATGGCCGGATCATGTTTTCGGTAGCGGGTTAAAAAATGTAATTGACGGAATGAAACAAGGCGATTATGTAGTGTGTGGACATCCGCGCATATCTTTAGAGCGTGGTTTGGATAAAACAAGAGATGCAATAAATTATGGCAATAATAACAGAGAACTTGTAAAATTGTGCGTAGACGACATACAGCATAAAATTGTTAATTACGGTAAACGCGGAGAAAATGGAAACTACTGGTCATGTGAAAAGCGCGATACGTATTATTCTGTATTTGCGAAAGAGCCTCCACCCGTAGCGTTTTATGGTACTATGGATTTGATACCTGTATTTGATACAGGTACTTTTGGTAAAGGTGGCTACCATTGTTTTGAGGAAATTGACCATGCGCTAGTTGACTATGCGTTACAAAATGGACGATTGCGTATTATTGATGATAGCGACGTATTCTTTTGGGCGGAATTCACAAGCGACGAAAAATATAAGTTGCCTTTGCGAAATAATTACATGTCGAGTGCGGCAAGATATCTTTGTGCAAAAGAACTTAAATGGAGGTTCGAATAATGAAATTACGTATATTTACACTGGCATGGGGCGATACGTATTTACAGATGCATAGAGATTACGCGATTAAATCAATTTCAAAAAGCGTTGATAGGTTGCGTAAAGAAGGTTTCGAAATTGAATTTATTACGTATGGAGAAAAAGACCTCGAAGCGTCATTGCGAAAAGAGATACAAGAGAGTATAAATCAAAATGCATATAGCATTATGTTGCCACCGGATACAATATGGAGCGAAGACGGGTTGTACAATCTTGTTAAAATAGGTGTGAATAAAAAGTATTGTATAGCAGTGCCACATAATAGGATAGCAGATAATGACGCGCCAACTAAAATACCGATTAAATCCACCGAACTCGTAAATCATGTATTTTCATTGCCTGAACACGCGATTACAACGTTATACGACGATCTATCTAAAAATCAAACGCATTTTGGTGTATCGGTACGCAAAATAAGTGATACTATGGCGGTAATGACTCATAATTTACCTACTGTTTATTTTTGTAAGTTCACGGAATACGATTACCGTTTTTTTAACCTGTATAAATATAGCAACTGGGATAGGGACTGGTTAGAGGCGCTCATATCGCAAGACAGATTGCGCGTTGTATCGTCGTCGGATATATGCTATCTCGTAGAATTAACTGTACCTAGTCAATGTCATGGTGAAATGCGTAGCAATATGTACAACGATAAGCACTATGACCAAAAGCCATTTAATGATATTTGTGCGATGACAACGTATCTTTTAAGAGGTGAATAAATGAGCGAATTAATTATTATTCCATTTTTTAGTAAACAGCGTCAATTTTATATCGATCTTTATAAAAGTAAAAAAGATAGATATAAACCGAAAGAGTGCGATAAAAAAGATATGGTTTATGCGGCAACATATAAAAACGGAAAAACGTATTATTTCAAAAAGGATATATTATTTCATAATATTTTGAACTCGGACAATGAGTACGATAGTGATAGTTCAAAATCTCTTGTTCAATCGGTTAGATATATAAAAAATGAGAATTTCGTTTTTACAAAAAAAACAAAAGGATTTTGCAAAAGAGTACTTTTAGTAACATACGAAAACGGTGAACAAAAAAAGTATAAATCATGCCAAGATTTTGCTAAAAATATGTCGTTTTCTCCGAGTGTTGTTTCCGAATATCTTAACGGTAAAAAAAACAATTCTTTCTCTAAAAAACTAATCGAGAAAAAAATAAAAAATGTAAGATTGATTTATGAATAAATTATGTGTATTATGCCCGTCTCGTTATAGACCAGAATTGCTTGAAAGAGCGCTAAAAAGTTATGAACATTGCGCAGTTCAATCCGATATTGTTTTTAGGTTTCAAAATAACGACGAATATTTATTACATAATATTGATCTCGTCAAAAAAAAGTACGGGTACATAATCGGAGATGACGTAGGCTTTTCAAAAAAAATAAACGAACTAGTATATGCTTTTAACGAAAAAAAATATGATGCATACATGATACTCAACGATGACCAGATAATACATACAAAAGGATTCGACAAAATACTTTTAGATAAACTCAACGAACTCGAAAAGCATAGACTATGGATATTGCACTGGAAAGATGGGTATAAAAACGAAAAACTTCCTCAATCTTTTTGTACTCGAGAAATGCTTAAATTGCAGTGCGGTAAATACTATACTGGTAAAATGGTACATCTATATACAGACAATGCATATAAACATATAGGCGAACAGTGCGGTATATTGCATTACGTATCGGATATATACATAGAGCATTTACACGTAGCGAACGGTAAAGCCGCAATGGATAAAAACTATGAAATATCAGAGAATATAAACTCATACAAACGCGATAAAGAATATTTCGACCAGTGGAAGCGTGATATAGCGCCTTCCATAATACAAAAGATAAAAAATCAAATAAACTAAAAAAAAACCTACACAAAGGTTGAATGTTATTTTTTATGTTGTATTATTTTAATTAACATAATTATATTATTTTCGCGATTCGTGCACGTAATGTACGTTAATATGATTATGATTATAGCCGCGAGGCGTTAAACCGGAGGATATATGATTTTTTACAAGCCTATGTTTTTTATGAGCCCTGATGAAGGCGCGGGAAGTACGACGAAAACAGATCAAGCACAAACTGAACCGGGAAAAGAATCAACAGTATCTAAAACGATACCGTATGACCGATTTAAGGAAGTGAATGATACGCTTAAATCTGAACGCACCGCAAAAGAAGCGATTGAAAAGAAATTAGCGGAGTATGAAAACAAGAAACTCGAAGAAGAGAAAAATTACTTGGCTATTTCTGAAAAGGCTAAAAAAGAAGCCGAAGAGGCTCGCGCGAAAATGACTGAAATTGAAAACAAGCGCGTAAAAGAAAGAAAGGAATTTTCAATCGGTTTGGAAGCGAAATCACAGGGGATAAACGACATAGATGACGCTATTCGGCTTATCGATGTATCGCAGATTGAAGTCGATGAAAATGGAAACGTTGTAGGCGTAAAAGAGGCGATAGAAAAAATGAAAAAGGATAAACCTTATCTTTTTTCGCAAGAAAATGGTGGTTGGAAACCTGAAACCGGTAAAGTCAATGCGAACGCAATTACGAAAGAAGAACTCGTAAAAAACGGAAAACTTGCTAACGATATGTATACAAATAATCGCAAAGAATATAACCGAATTATGGGTACTAACCATTAAATAAAATTTAATGGAGTAAATTATGGCTATTTCAGACATTAAAAATCCTGAAGTTTTATCGGATTTAACATCCGAAAAACTCGCAAATTCACTTGTAGATGCTCCGTGGTTGTTCACGTCGCGTGAATTTACTATTGGGTCTCCGGGTACATCTTGGGAAGTTCCGTACAATAAACTTCTTGACGATCTTATCATGGACGGAGAAAGTGTAACGCTTGTACCGCAAGCGCTCAAACAAGGAACGTATAAGAGTGTTGTACAACGTGCGGCGCGTGCGTGGAAAAGCGAAGATATTGCAAACATGGTTGCTACCGGAGACCCAACCATGGAATTGTCTACGCGCATGGCGGAAGTTGCCAAAAAGTATATGATGCTACGTATGCTTGATGTACTTGACGGAGCAGTTCCTTCGACAAATAGAAATGTAGCCGCTGGTGGTGCAACCGATGATACGGTACGCGATACGAAATTCAAACTCGGAGATAAAGCGAACGATTTGAAATATATGCTCGTGAATTCGAATGTTTACAAACAACTTGAAGATGGTGGTTATATTTCTTGGCAAGCAATTAATAACATTATTCCGATTTCAGGCGGATCGTTGTACGGTTTTCAAGTTCCTGTCGGTGCTGTAGCCGGTGGGCTTGTTCCTACAGTAGCGGGATTGATAATTATTGTATCGGATAACATTTCCGCTATTTCGGGAACTGCTACTGCTACAAAATATCCTTCATATCTCCTCGGGCAAGAAGCCATGGGGTTGTATTACCAAAAACAAGTTACGGTAGCAACGCAACGCGAAGAACTTATCGGCGGTGGTTATGACGCTATCGTTGAGCGCGTAAATTTCGTTATGACGTTGCACGGCGTATCTTACGATCAAGGATCATCTCCGCAACTGTATGACGCGTCTTCGCTCCGAACGCAAACGAATTATACGCTTAAGTGGGATCACAAGAACGTAAAAGCCGCGATTATGGTAACGGATTAAGGGGGTAAACCATGGCAGTATCAGGATTAACCAGTTCAACCGATAATCTCGTACTATCCGGCGCGCTTATGACGATTGACGATGACGCTAATGCGTCGGCTATCATAAGCGGCGAATCGTTGCAGTTCAGTTCGGAATTCGCTAAGCTCATGGCAGGCAAAGGTGCAAAAGTACAGGTTGCGAAAGCACTCAAAACTTTTGGTATATCTTTTGCGTTTAATTGCCATGAACTTACTCCTACCGCGTTCAACATTTTGTATGGCGGGGAAGTAATTACGAGTTCGATCGCGAATACTTTCCGTATCCGAAACAAAATGACTTCTCCGGGTGTCCATAAGTTCAAGTTCGTTATTTTGACGAATGCGGACAAGGATATTACGATTACGTTCTTTCGTGCGTCAAATGAAAGTTACGGAAACATTGCATTTGACGGAAGCGATTTTGCGGGTATTCCGGCTGTTATTAGCCCATCTCCGCTTAATCCATCCGATCCCGACGAAATTCAGGTCGACATCGATTTTGAGATTTAACAAAATTAGCCCCCTGCTTAACAGTAGGGGGCTTTTATTAAAATGAACTCTATAACTCAACTAAAAGATACGCAACGCGATAAAAGATTATTGATAATCGGACGTGGGCATAGCGTAATTGATTTTAGATTTGATCTATTACCGGATGATGTAATGACAATGGCGGTCAATGTACAGCCATTTGAAGTTACAAAATACGGTAAAAACTTGATACCTAATTACTTGATTTATATAGACATTGAACAGGGTAAGTTTATAGATCAATATGGACTTATAGAATCGGTATTGTTATTATCTGAAAAAAAGAATGCGTGCAAACGCACTGATTATTATTATGACAGTACGATTGTTAAAACAGCGGTAAATTCGACTGTTATTATCGCGTTACAGGTCGCGCAGATTATAGGATTTCGAGAAGCGTATTTAATCGGAGTCGATATGAAAGTTGAAAATAATCAGGCGCGATATTTTGGAAATTCTTTAGGTACTTGTGTTTCAAATGGATTCGATAGAAAGTTCAAAAAGATGATTGACGATTTTTGGAATATTAAATGGGAAATACCGACATTTAATTGTAATGCTGAAAGTGGATTAAAGCAATTTCCGTACAAATTACCATGGAGTTAATGTATGCCTAGACAAGAGATTTTGAAAGATATAGGCGGTACAATCACATATAAAAAGTACTTTGACAATGTGCAAGCGATACCTTCGTCGGCTACAGTTTCTATTGTAACAAAATTAGGTTCCGCAATGCCTGCCGAAATAACAAATGCTGTATGTTCGATAGATTCTTACGGTACTATTTCATACACTGTATCTGCGACGAACGCGGTTGATTTAGGCGAAAGTTTTAAGGCTACGTTCGAATATCTTATTGATAGCACAACATATTATGATATAATTCTTTTCGATATTGTACGTAAAAAATTAGAGCCGATGATTACCGATATTGATTTAATCAATGAATACGCCGGTCTCGATAAAATACAATATCGCGTTTTTGGATCGGTTACAGCGTTGTCAACGATTGATACAACCATAAATGACGATAATCTCAATGCAGATTATAATAGTTATAAGGGCGGAGAGGTCGAAATATTATCCGGTAGCAATATCGGTTTTATGTCGACGGTTACTATGTACGATGATGTAACGCGGACTATTCATATCGAAAATTCGTTACCGTATGTTTTAGCAATAGGCGATAAGTTCTTGATTTGTCGATCTTTTAAGACCGAAATCGCTCGTGCGTTCGACGAAATAAAAGAGTATATACGCACGCAAGGATACCGTCCGGCACTTGTTATAGACGATACACAACTCGTAGAGGCGCATATAGCATTGTCGATTAAAAAGATATTGCTACCGCTTGGGGAAGAATATAGATACTCATACGAGGAATATTCTAAAATATACGAAAAAAAGTTGCTTGAATTGAAACTTGTTTACGACGCAGACGAAAGCGGAACAGTCGATGACGATGAAGAGGATTTAAATACGTCTCAAATAAGATTAAAAAGGTAAACATGGAACTCGTAGATATTGTAATAAATAGGATAAAAAAACTAGGGTATAAATACGAACGTGAATTCTTGGACGTAAAAAACATACCTATCGATTTACAAGTTAAATCGGCGTATATTACAATGCAGTCGAGTAATTCGGATAATCAGTTTCCTCTAAAATCTTCGTTACGTAAAAAATCGGTAACAAATATTATATCTGTTCATTTTGTAGATAAAAGAAAAAATATAGATTTAGGGAAATATTTATCGGATAAAAAAACCACACTTTCAACTTTGCTATCGAATACTGCATCCGATAAAATACCGAATGTAATATTGATTGAAATAAAAAATAATCGTTACGAAGAAACGTATGATTATATTGTATTTTCAATTGATATAGCATATACAGAATTTATTTGAGGAGCCTAACATGGTTAAAGTGATGTATCTTCCGAGAGGTAAAAGAACGGTTGCCGGAGCAGAGGTATACGAGTTCGATAATTCCGATGGTAGTAATGTGCCTAATCATAAAAACTGTTTGACTGTACCGGATGATGTATACAATTTCATACTTCAAAAACAACCGTTACTTTTTAAACGTATCGATGACGCTACGCCTATTTTTGAAGTAAAACCAACATTTGAAAAACCGAAACCGACTGTTGACGTTATGAACGCACCTATTCCTGAACCGATAACGGTTAAAGACGAAAATGCGGAACTACTTAAAAATAGCAAAGTGTTCAGAAAAAATAAAAGGGATGAATAAATGGAATCGTCGCTTTATAGACTACCTAAAAATTACAAACTCGATGACGTAGACATTTTTGCGTATCGAGGTGTTGTATATAGGATTGATGGGTATAAGAGTATCGATATAAAGCAACTATCTGTGAATGATTGGATATACATTTATACACCGATGCTTGCTATATTTTTTCATTATTTGTCGAAAGAAACAAAAGTATTTGAGTGTGCGAACGTATCGGATAAATTACAAAAATCAGTTTCGTTACTGAAAGATATTTTTGCGAAAAAAGCGATAATGGATAACTTTTTGAAAATTCTTAAAAAGTTAAAAGTTATTGATAGTATAGGTAAGTTTAAACGCAAGGCAAGTATTTATAACTTGGTAGAGATTTTTCTTTTGCTTTACCTATTTAATTCTGACGGTCTAAAAAAAAAATTGAAATTCCTAACAGAAACAATTTTTACAGTAAAGAACAAGGGCTCGGAGACTTCGTTAACGAATGTGAACGGCGTGGAATCATACGGGAAAATGAAAATTGTAGAAAAAATCGACGTGGAGAAGTGGAAAGCCGACTTAAAGCGATCCCGTATACCTATCTCCAACTGATAACGTTATGGTACAGGGACGCGGAGAATGAGTATGTTAAAAATCAAAACATAGAGAGGATTTATAAAAATAACGGTAATAACAGACAATCAGTAAGCACTATGGACAAATTAAAATCGGATATTTTGAACAGACGTAATTGCGGTAATTAGCGGTAATTAGGTGAAATTATGGCAGATAAAAATGTAA
>Ga0172381_10004401_pt1 | contig 14607 bp, 19 predicted proteins | sample Leawel6488metaG_FD_119754 | JGI IMG/M metagenome (GOLD analysis project Ga0172381, IMG submission 119754) | Leachate microbial communities from a municipal landfill in Southern Ontario, Canada - Leachate well 64-88 metaG | ecosystem: Engineered > Solid waste > Landfill > Unclassified | place...
ACCTTCTGGAACTATCAAAATAAAAGATTTATTATTATCAACTGTGTTGTATAAAACCAATTCAGAAACATTATCCTTAATAATTTCTCTGAATTGATGAAAATGACAATTATCGTCAAACTGTTTTAAGATTGATCCGTCTTTATAAATAATTAACCAAGCCCACTCTGTTAATTCAACTATTTCAGTAATACCATCCCGTGTATATGTATATTCTTTTTTTTGTGCGTCTGGTTTAGTTGTAAGACTTATTCTATTTTTTGTATTTTCTCTTGTTGATAATATTGTAGGTTGCATAACAACAAACGCCTATTTATTAAGATAGGCGAAATATTGTATTACCTACCTTAGCATTGTATTGCGTTTTATTTAATTTTTAGATTATACTATTTCAGTATATTTGTAGTGCATTGTGACTGTTGCACCAGCAGTGTCTTCAGCGTCCGTTTGAATCTGCATAACAAGATAATCAGAAAGTCCTGGGACTGTCATTTCTCCTGTTAAACTACCGCCAATACCAAGGTTAGGGGTTGCTGGTTCAGAAGAAGGCATTGTTTGGTCTGCTACTGAACTATCTGTTTTAACAGGTTGAGCATATTATTCGGCTCCTCCATAATCGGCGACTCTTACATTGCTCTTAAAAGAAGCACTTCCGCCAAGAGTTCCAGAATACCAAATTTTTAAATTCTTAACTTTGGAACTTCCTCCCATATTCGTAACTTCTATTTTTTGCCATTTTTCATAACTATTTTCTCCTGGTGTTATAGGATAATTAGCCGCAGTCATATTTGCGGAATCAGAATCTCCCATATTTGAATTTGTAATGTTTGCAGTTTTTGTTTGCTCTGCTCCATTATACTCTGCTACTTGAACTGTTGCTGACATATTTAGAAAATCTTTTTTGTAAATAATCCTTTGAAAGAATTAAATATATTTTTTTTGTCTTCTATAGACACGGGTCGATTTTTACCCTTTTTCTTTTTTGGTTTGGCGACCTTTGTATTATACATTTTTTCTGTAATCATTTTTTTATTTATAGAAGGGGGCAGTCGGTTTCATAAGCCCTTACCCCCATTTCTATAAATTAAATTCTAAACTTCTCTACTATTAGCTTTCCGCACCAGTCTTCAACACGGCAATACCGGCAGGAAGAACAGGAGCATAGCTCGAACGCTTCACAACTCTCACCGCTACCATATCTTGAGTAGCAAGATTCAAGTCAGAAGGAGATTCGGAAGCAGAGTTAACAACCGCTTGGTCAAGTAATTTAACATTAAGACCACCTTTGTCACCATACACACAAGTTTTCTTGAGGTCGGTATAGAAAGCGAACGGAGTTTCCTCAGTTTCCAAATCATCACCAGGAAGAATATCAACTTCTTCGTAAGGTCTTCCCCAAATGCTACCAGGTTGGTCGCCAGCAGGAGCCTGCCAAATAAAATGACCATCGGTGGCTTTCTTGTTTTGAATACGTTTTATAATAGTACTATTCAAATAGAATTTGCCATTTCTCCTAACTTCTTTAGGAACCGCATAAATCAAGTTGTTTAAATCAGTAGGGTCAATATCAGCCGCAACATCACCAGCACCCATAGCAACAGGCACAACGCCAGTGGCATAAAGAACACCATTCACAGGGTCGCCAGCAATAGTAGAACCACTAAGATAAACTCTATCTTCCTCCATAGCAATCGCCTCGCCAATCAATTCGCCGAGCAAAGCTATAATATCAATACCACTATCAGCAACCAATTCCTCAGTCAAAGGAACAATAGCCGCGATTTTCTTCAAAGTCTGAGCTACTAACTTGAATGAAGGTTTGGTTGAATTTTTAACACCAGCCTCATCAGGCCAGAACACGCTCACCGAGCTATCCAAAGCAGGAATATTACGAGAGTTACCAGCACCAGAAAACGGTAAATACCGCATATCCTTGCGAGCAACACCATATTCAGAAACGAAACGATTTACCTCAGCAACCAACATCGGAGGAACTAAATACCCACCATCGGTATCTTCGGTTTCGCTCATATAATCTTTCTGCACCTCACGCAACATCGAACCATCGTGATTCACCAAAGCGTTAAACCACTTGCGAACAATATCTTGGTCGGTTGTTTTCTTGGCTTTCTTCATAGAAGGAGCAAACGCTTTAATACGAGCCGATTCAACACCAGTCATAAATTTGTTCACCAATTCATCAGCCTTAGCTTCCATCATTTTATCAAAAGATTCCGAAGTTTCCGCTTTGATAAAAGATTTTAATTCATTTTTAACTTCCTCATCGCTCTTATCGGTAGAATCAGCGACAAATTCCTCGCCATCAGTCAAAGTATAAGAATCTTCAACTTCAGCAATAGTACCATCTGTTTTTTTAATTGTTTTCATATATAATTTTTAATAAATACCTTTAAACTTACACCTGCCTTTCTCGTAGAAGGGTTTCTGACCTTTGATAACCGAGATTATCAGTTCTTTATAAAAAAAGGCGAATATACAAACACCCAAAATAAATTAGATGTTTAAATATATTCGCCTCTTTTTGAGTTACGAAATTATTTACTTTTACTTATTTTTTAATTTTCAATAACTATACCTATACTTATATTATACATTTTTTTTCAACACCTGTAAAATTAAAATGTATATAGAAACTATCAATCAATCTTTTTTGTATATCTTTTATATTTTCTAACTTATCCAATTCTTTAAAATAAGATTGTTCTTTTCTATATGTTCCTGAAAAATAATCTTGAAACTTAAACTCTCCACCAATTATATTATCGCTATACTTAGCCCACACAACAGGAATATTATATGCCTCACTAAAAATTATTCCGTGTAATGTAGAAGATATAATCTTTTCACAAGATTTTATTTCGTCAATAACACTTTTCCAATTTGTTTGAATATCTATAAAATGATAATTTTCTTTTTCTGCTATTGGTCTTGCTATTTCTTTATCAATAAAATGAGGAAGTATTCCTATTTTGTGTTTTTTTTCTACAACTGGATTATATATCAAAGGAAGTAATAAAGCAGGGTCGCCGAATACATTTGGAACGAAAGCGTTTCTTATCATTCTTTTTGTTTTCTTACCTCTTATAGCAATAAAAGTTGTGTTGGGCGGTGCTATTATTTGTTTATGTCTTATACAACCGCTTCCCCAAACACTATCACCTCTTCTTAATGCAGACATAATAGAACCGACTGCTAATAATTTTCCTCTGTATTTTCTATTTTCTAATTCTATATTATCAACTCCAAGCCATCTCAATATCGGTTCGCTTATCATATCTCCTGCGTTGTTGTTAAAATCATTTAAATAAAATACTTTCATTTTTTTATAAATAAACCTATTCTTCCTTTTCTTTCTTTAATATCAAACTCTGATAACAACTCACATAACTCTTCAAATTCCCAAGTGCTCTTGTGTTCCTCAAAAGGATTACCTTCAAACGCTCCTTGTTCAAACAATCCAATAGGAATGACTATTATTATTTTTTTATATTTTCTTTTTACTCTGTCTATTATCTTTAAAGAGTCTTCTTTATAAAAATGTTCTATAACATCTCCAAATATAGCCAAGTCTGCTTCTTTCCATTCTATATTTTTTAAATCTCCACAAATTATTTCATCATATACAGAAGATAAATTAAATCTATGGATATTTTCTTCCCATACTTCTACTGCGATAACCTTAATATTATTATTTATTTTTTTAATAATCTTTCCATATTTTCCAGCACCAGCACCAAAATCAATAATTGTTTTTATGTCTTTATTGCTTTTTATATAATCTTCTACTTTATTATCGTGTTTTGAATATGAGTAAGGCATATTGTTTTTTTACCTTGTAAATGCTGAATTGTTTTAGGATGGTTAAGACCTCCGTATTGACAACCGATTAGCCCAATTTTAGTCAACGCTTCTTCTATTCCTCTTGACCCATTCTTTAATGATATTTTATTTAATAAAATATTTTTATAAAATTCTCTATCTATTATATGCGGATTATTACTTAAATTATCAGTTTCACAATACTTCAATCCATTACAAGATTTTTCATTCATTATTGTTTGCCACTTTATCAATTCTGGAGTTAAAGTATTTTGGTGCTTGCTGAATCTAAAATGATATAAATTTTTTACTTTCATTATCTTGATAATATCCTCAAGAGAATGATTTATATGTTTTGATAAAAATATCCAATCGTGTTCAAGCTGAAATAAATACTCTGATTTGTTATTTTTAATTGATTTTATATACCCGTCAGATAAACTAATTGTTTTAACAATAGGAAATCCAAATATTTTTTTCAATCTCTTCTCATATTCTATTTCTTTTTTAGGATATGGGTGAGAATCCAAATATATTGTAGTTTTTAATTCCCCAAAAGTATCTGTAAATGATTTATATGTTTTTTCAATTATATCAGTGTTTGGTGCTGTCGGTATGCAATTAGTAAAAATAGACAATTCAATCATATTCTTTTATCTGTTGGTTTTATTTTTGTTGAGTCGTTTAGATTATGAATTGACATATAACAATACCCTTCTTGAATTAAAATAACTTTATCAACTATATTTGGCATTAACAAATGACTTGTATGATATGCAAATTTAAAATCGGTTAAATCTGGTTGATAAAAAGCAAATATAGGGCTTCCTCTTTTAGTAGTGTATTTGTCCATTAGATATTTTTTATTATTTTTAATATCTAATTTCATTGGCTGAAAACTAATAAATATTGTTTTATTTCCTATGCTAAGCTCTTTAACTTTTTCTACAAAAGTAGGTTCTATTAAGTCATCACTATCAAGCCCAATTTGTATATTGTATTTTGGCAATCCTTTAACTTCGTTCCAAGTAGTATAATCAATAAAATATTTAGAATCTCTTTTTAAATATGTTGCACTAAAAGTGTTTATTTTATTTGAAAGAGATTTAAACATTTCGTCGTGTTTTTTCTCACACCATATCCAAATATCAAAATCAGTATTAGTTTGATTCAATATTCTTGGTAAAACATTATTTTTATAATAATCAAATCGCCATAAAAATTCGTTACTTGTTTCTAAATAATGAAACCTTGTTATAAAAGAAATCTTATTGCTCATTTCTTGCTTTAATCAATTCACGAACTGCTTTGCTTAAAACCTTTTTATAAGAATACTTCATTTTAACAACAGAAGTTTCTTTAATGTTTTTTTCTTTATCCGCAACTAATACTTCTTCCAATGCTTGTTTTGCTTTTTCAATAGTTTCTCTATTTTTAGCAGACAACACTCTTCCTTTTTTTTCTATAATAGTTTCTGATTTGTTTATTTTGTCAAAATAACTAACATCAATTCCTTTTTGCTTTGCTAACGCAAGAGCGTCGGCTCCAACATTAACAGCTGAAAATTCATATAATGTGTTATCCCTTAAAATAGTTGAATCATTCAACATATCCTGTTTTCCAGATGTAAATCCAACAGAAAATGCTTTCATAAATCCACCGGCATATAATTTGAAAATTGTTTTTGCAAACTCATATTCCTCAACCGCAAATTGAACGATTGCTTCAAGCATACCATTTTCATTTATATAAATGTCTAATGCTTTACCAATCGCAGGTTGAGTATGATCGTGCCCCCAAAGAACTACTGGATTTTTTTTATATTCGTCAAGATTCCAAGATGTTTGGTCAACTATTTCATTATATCTATCTTTCAAACCAGAAGAAATAACAGCGGTCAATGTGTATGTTTCCTCTGTTAATCCTTTTACCTCTGCAATGTTTAATTGTTTCTTAATTAGATTATTCATTTTGTTTAGATGATTCATATGACGATGGTTTAGAAAATTTCGTCATTAAGAATCTTTTAAATTCACTTGATGTTGCTATCATATTAGAGCAACTTATAAATGTTCCATTTTTTACAAACTCATTTAATTCTGAAACATTTTTTATTTTATAGTCTTTACTTTCCTCTATATTATCTAACTTTTTTTCATATTCGTTTGAGTAATAACTTCTTAACATCAATGTAATATCAAGGTTATATTTTTCTATAACATCTACTGCTTTCTTTCTGTTATATATAATAGGAAAATGTGTTTCAAAGAATTTTCCTTCTGGAAAACTTTCATATAATTTACAAATATTGTTATAATATTTTCCTTTATATTCGGGATATTTATCAACCCATTCTTTTATTTTTTTATTCCATAAATAGGGGATTTTTTCATATTCCTTCAATAAGAAAAAGTCGTCATTCATATAAATTATATTCTCGGATAAGTTTTCATCTTTTAATAATGTTTTTACCTTATACGCAACATTTTTATATTTATGTCCTTTATCATCCTCCATAAAAATAACATTCGTTTTACTGTTTATAAAAGTTGGTTTATAACCATATATAAACAATCTGTTAAATTTAAGATATTTTTCGGCACTTCTTATTGAAAATCTAAGTTCGTTATGACCCCATAGAGCAGGGCGACCTAAAACATATACTAAATCTGGTAATTCTTGTTTCATACTCTTACAACTGGTGCAATAGTGCACCTGCAATTAGGCGAACTCGGAAACATTTCCCCATTACTAAATTGTTTTCCATTTGCGACTATTTCCCCATCCATTACTAAATGTTCATCTCTTGTTTTACCATCTTTTGTAGCAATCCATTCTTTCCCTTTTATGTTATCACTTTCTTTATAAGCATTTAGATGTGCCTCATTAACAACCGCATTTGTTTCTGTTCTCGCAATAAGTTTAGCTCTATAATTTTTAAATTCAGAATAAACTTCTTTTACTCTATTTTTCAAAACTTCAATACTTTCGCCAGCCACAATTCCTTCTGATAAAGAAACAGTTAAGGTTTCAAGTGTTGTGTTATTAACAGATGTAGCAAAAAATTCAGCTCTTGTTTGAAGCAACGCTAATACCGCTTTATCAATTTCTTTTCTTAATGGAGCTTTAAAATTCTTTTCTCCTATAATACTCATTGCGTCTTGTTCTGATTCAACAAATATACTGGAAATTAAAGGAAATATAGATTTTTTAAATTTGTCAATTTGTTCTTTTATATCAAATAATTTTTCTATTTGTTTTTTATCTTTTAATCCTTCTATTTTTTTAGAAAACCCTTTCTCTTGCTTTTTTGCCAACGACAACATCAATGTTTCTATTTTTGCACTTTTATTATCAATGTCTTTCATTCTAAAATCATAATATTTATTTCTTGAGCTTTCTGTTTTAAAAATAGAAGTTCCTTTCTTTTCGTTTTTCTTTTTCTTAATATCAGAAACAACACTTTTTATATAACTATTGAATTGTTCTTTCATTTCCATTTTCAATCTCAATGCTCTTCTCCCGTGTAAATTTTTATGATATGATTTTACTTCAGAAACATACCCAGCGTCATTTATTGGTTGAAATGATACAGCTCTCAATAATTTATCACCTCCTTCCATAGGAACCCTTCCTGTTTCCTCACGTATTTCATTTGGTGTAATCCATCTATCACATCCTAAATTATATTCATTCAATCTCATTTCTCTACTAATAGGAGTTGGATCTATATAATCGAGATAATACTCTTCACCAAAATCAGGAATAATCAATTCTTCGTTTATCTTATCAATAAATCTTTTTATTTCTGGAACGATGTTTTCGCTATAAAATATTTCCATTGCCGTTTCAGCATTTGCACGATTAACATCATCTGTTATAGCAACAATGGGCTTAGGAGTTTTGAAAGCAACTAAAATATCATCACGAGTAAATTTCATTGATTCAATGAAATCCATTTCTTTTTGAGATAATGATATTTGATTATATTTAAGACCTCCCCATAAAAATCCAATCTTTGAATTTTTACCTTCGCCTTTATGCTTTTTCTCCCACGCTTTCATTAAATCTTCTCTTTGTTGAGGACTTAAAATTTGGTCTGATTCAAGAACTGCGTCAGGTCTTGCATTATTGATAAAGAAATTCTTTTGATATTCTGAAGCATAATCCTCAGTATCTACTCTGTTCTTTGCAGAAGATAACGGCGACATTCCTAAAAAGGTATCAATAGGAGAAGGATATTTTATATGAATCATATCCTCTACAGGTATATCATAAGATTGACCTGTTTCATTAACAACAGAATAATGACTAATATATTTTTCAGGGTCTGAATGAATTGTTACTTTATCGGGTCTAATCGGCCAAAGTTCAACAACTTTTCCATAATCGTTTCTAACTTTCAATGTAAAACTATCTCCTGATAATTTTCTATTTATACAATCTGTTTCCATATATTCTGCTTTTGTATAAAAAGGATTCACCCTATAAAGCAAATCTAAAATTTCGTGATTGTAAATATTCTCAACGTCCCCCTTTGAATTTATGATTCTTTTTAATAAGAAATCAACACTTCCGTATTTTTCTGCTATTTTAGAAACACACGCATAAACATATAAAGATTTACCATATTGTTCAAGGTATGTAGAATTAGTCCATTTTCTTCCAAATAATCTACTAACTAAATTAAAATCAGAAGAACCCAAATACCCAGCGGACTTCTCTCTTGATATTTTTTTATTGGTTGTTCTTATTGATTTTGTTTTTGTTTTTTTAATTGCCATTTTATTTTTATTTATTAACAAAACTCAGTAATACTCATAGAAATATTATCGCCTGCAAAATGAATTTCTATTTTGCCTTTTGATATATATTCAATCTTGTTCTTATTTTTTTTTATTTTTTCACAGATTGATTCAATATCCCTTAATTTTTTATTTTCTGTTTTTTCCATATTATACCCATTCTATTAGTGGAACTTGTATCGCTGATTCTGTCATAATTGCATAACGCATTGCGTCTAACAAATGGTCGTTTTCTTTAACAGCCTCTTCTGTTGGTTTCCCATTTACTACTTTCCAAGAATATGACCTTATTTCTTTTTGTAAATTAACGGAGTTTCTTGAAATAAATAATTTATGACTTTTGATTGTATCAATTCCGTCTTTTATTTTTCCTTTAAAACAGGGCTGAACATTCAATGCTCTTGATAGTTCTTCTATTCTCGCTGGCTCAGCACTATCCGCATAAATTGTTGTATTTTCAGGTATTTTCCCATCCTCTTTTAATTTTAATAATTTGTTAAGTAAATCTTGGTTGGTTAAATATCTTTCATATAACACTTCCTCACAATAATAATCTTGGTCTTTTTTTTCTACTCTTACTAAAGCAGTTGGATTATTAAACCCGAAATCCAAACCATAAAATACATTTTCTGGAGAAACAAATCTATCTCCAAAATTCCATTGCTTATAAATTATAGTTTCCGCCATTCCTTTAAGACCAAGACCATACACTCTCCAATAATTCAAATCTTTATTTTTATAATTCTCAATTTCTTTAACAATTTCTTTTGAAAGAAAAGGATTATCTAAATATGTAGATACAATTATTTTTGTATCTTTTCTCGGCTCAACATCATCATAAATCCAATGAAACATATCTGAAGGATTATAATCCATAAACATTTGTTTATTGGTACGCATATTTAATTGTTCAAAATCTTCTTTCTTTAATTCGTTAGCTTCGTTCACCCATATATAATCTCTCCTTCTACTTCTAACTTTCATAGGCTCGTCTATTGATAAAAAATCTACTTGTGTTCCTGTTGGTTTATATATATAAATATTTTCTGTTTTGTTATGCCAATCTTCTTTATATGCTTTCATTTCTTTCAGAATAGCAAAGAAGTCGTGCATAGCGGTTGCTCTTAATGAAGGAAAAGATTTTCTACAAATTGTTATTCTTGAATTTTTTTCTGAAAGAAGAAATAGTACAAATAATTGTGCCAAACTAAAACTTTTACTACTTCCAGTCCCTCCTTGGTTTAAAATAAATCTATATTTTTTTTCAAGATATTCCTTATAATTTTTCTCCATTACAATTGTCGATTGAAGTTTTACTTCCATTTTCTTTTTCTTCTGGTTTCTTTATTTCGATTGACACAGAAGTAATTAAATCTTCTCCATCTGCACCTGTTAATTCCGTTCTTTGTGCAAATTCTTTTTTAGCTTTTCTTTCGAGATACCATTTAGCGTGTTCGGGCTTTTTCAAGTTTTTTATAATAGTTTTTCTTGCTATTAAAACAGGATCATTTTTCCACCCCTCTATTTTGCTCAGGAAATCTGGGTTATCCTTTTTGAAATCTAACAACGTGTTTCTTGCTACTCCTGCAAACAATGCAACCTCTGTATCTGGGCAACCCATTCTATATGCTTTTTCAAATAGTTCTATAACTTTTGGTGTTACTACAGTAGGTCTTCCTGCTTTACCATTTTTATTTACGTCTTGAGCTACTCCTCTAACAAACCAACCAGTTTTCTTATCTTTTATTTCTCCAGAAGGATAATAAAGCAATCCGTTTTTCTCGATTACTTCTGAAGAACTATTTAATTCTTTGTTTTCTTTTTCCATTTTTATTGTCTTATAGCAAAATAGTGTAATGTTAGTTACACTCCTATGCAAAAAATTGGCTCTTAATAAGTTATGAACTTATATTTCTGATATTCAGATACTTTTACTATTAAGTTATAAGAGCTTACACAATGGAATTTCTTTCCCTGAATCTCTATTTTTTTATATTAGAGATTGTATTGATGTATTTATTATTTCACCAAGTTCCTTGTGATAATAGCAGGCTGAAAAATTGGCCTACTCTTCTGAATGATTTTCGGCTTCTGTTTTTTCTTTATATAGAGTTTTATTTCTCCATTCGTCCCTTTCTCGTAACATATCTTCTATGTCCATAGGAACCTCTTTTTATTTTTATGTTCTATTTATATTATAACGATTTTTTCTAAGGTTGTTAAATTAACTTCTATATACAATATATGTAGGTATGAAATTGTGTTAGCATATTGTCCCTAATCATATTTTTAGCACACTGAATTTGAACCTCGTTATTTAAAATATCATTTTCTAATTTATATTTTCCAACACATAGATATTGGAAAGTGCTTGGAAGAAATTGGAGGATTCCTCTCTCTCCATCGTTTCCTTCAGCATATTTATTACCTCCTGATTCGTGTTTTATTAAACAAGTTATCAGTGGCTCGTTTTTAACTATCAAAGGTTCATTTATAACTGCCAATGTTTTAGGATATTCTTTTGGTTTATATTTTCCTATCGCACACACGCACTGTTGTTTTTTCTCTGGTATAAAAGAAATTATTGATTTTTTAATAACGAACACGCTTTCTGCTCTTGTTTGATGAGTTGCAACGCTCACCGCCGACAAACAAAACAAAAAGCAAATTAAAAACCCACGGCTTTACTTATATTAAATGTTTTCATATCTTTATTATAACGATTAAATCTATAGCAGTAAAATTAAATCTTATATCAAAAACACCATTTCTGGCGTTTTGAATAGTGATAATTTCACTCAAACTACAATAACGAATACTGCGTTCTACTTTTATTATACCTTTTTTATCAAGAGTAGTAAAAGTAAAAAGTATATATTATTTATTATCCGCAATATATGTCTTGAGATTATTCAAAACTCTATTAGGCATATTAAACCCCATCTTGCCTAAATTTTCAAAAACTGAAACTATTTCAACTACCGCAAGATAAGTTGTCGTTGTATATTGAACTGGCATTATTGATAATCCTGATATTATATCTAAAAAATGGGAAGCAGAAATTGCAATGCAATAAGCAAGCAATTTATAAACTGAATGAATCATTTTATTAGACGAGATAACTTCCCCCCTTATCTTAGACGCAATCGTTCCTGTTATAAAATCAAAAAAATTTATAAAAACAAAACAAGTTATAATATCTAAAGAATTTGCTCCAAATAAATAACTGAATATTATTACAAAAAAGGAAAGTATAGCATTAAACGAAAAATTTGCTTTCAGAGATAACAACACGCCCCAAATATACGAACCGCTTTCTACAAATATATTTCCATTTGTCATTATTATATAATAATTAAATCGGAATCGCACCGGCCTTTCTAACAATAAAAAAGATTAAAAAATAATTTTATTATTTATACTTTTATTATAATGAAAAAATCATAGGTTGTCAAAGTAACTTTTATTCTATATCTTTTTATTGTTTATAATTTGCTATTGACAATATATGCAGAAGTGATATTTTGAAGATATAATAATACAATATTATGAAACACACAAAAGCACACAATAAAAAAATAAGTAAAAGTTGTATTAAATCAAAAGTAGGAACTTGGAACAAAGGTAGAAAATTAACAGAAACTCATAAAAGAAATATAGGCGAAGCCAGAAAAAATAAAAACACCGTCGAAAAGCAAGATATTGTAAGAAATTTGAGAGCAATCATAAAACGAGTTAGCAAAATATAATACAATTAGCCCATTGAAAAATGGGTTTTTTGTTGACAGGTATAAATTTAATATATATAATAAGTATAAGACAATATCAACTGTAACATTTTTCAATCTCAAACGTCATAATAAGTATAGGGATATAAAAATGAAATAAATTGATAGTTTAGTTTGTAGTAGTTAGTAGAATATAGCAATATATTTGACAGGTATTAAAATAATCTTTATAATTAAAGTAGGATAATAAAATTTAATAAACATCTTTTCTTTCAGGAAAAGAGTTTACTTACACGGTGCTCTATTTTTTAATGCCATTTTGGTATTAAACGCTGACCTGAAAGCAGCGAGATGGAATAGGGCATTGTGCAAATGAACTCTTTTTTAGTAAAAAGCTGTTAAAAATAAAATGATAAATGAAAGACCTCCTGAAAAGAGGAAAAAAAAGCTAAACATTAAAGGAGAATCAAAAAATAACGAATATTCAGAAGATTACATTGGAAGATTTGAAGGAACAATAATGAAAAATCTTTCAAAAGAATTTAAACCAGAATTAGCTCTTTTAATATCCCTTATGCGAGCGTCGGTGCTTGTCGCCACAAGTTATAAATTAAAAAGATGTTTTGGAGGAAAACAAACAAAAAACATAAAAAACAAATTTAAACCTGATTATTATGCTGACGTTGAAGAAATTGAAATAAATGGTAAAGGTTATCCTGATATTTACAAATCTTTTACAGATTTTAGAGAAGATTTATGGAACTTTTTTAGCGAAATATCCATAAAAAGAGCAATTACTTTGATAAAAAAAGAAAGCAGTTCAAAAAATAGCATATTAAACAAAATACTCATTTCTAAAACAATTTATAAACATTTTGTAAATACATATTATGCTTTACCCGAAGATATTGATTATATGATACCAGATGATATTAAAATAAGGAATGGAATTTCGTTCGGATATAAAAAATGTGAATACAATGTATATGGTGATTTTTATAATTTTAAGGAATGTATGAATTTTTCTGAAGATAAAAAATATAAATTTACACTTATACAAATGATTGTTCTTGAATATCTGTATAAAATATTGAAAAAATCAACTATTTTCAATATGAATGTTAATAAAGTTAATCAGTCGTTTAACTATATCGTTGAAAAGGATTATAAATTATTTTTCAATGTAGAAAAAGACGGAACGGTGTATAAAATGATAAAAATATCTAAATTCATAAAAGAAGATAAAGTTATGTCAAGTTTAGGAATTTCTGAAGAAACATTTAGAAATTATCTGAAAATATATAAAGAATGTGGGGTGTTATATGTTAGAGATAGCGAAATTTTGAAGCAATGTATAGAATTTGGAGGTAAAAAAGGGGTTACTTTTGTTGAAAAAAATTAGTGAAAAAGTGATGCTATGGTATGCAAATTAGTGAAAAAGTGATGTCTTCAAAAGTGAAAAAGTGATGTCTTCAAAAGTGAAAAAGTGATACCAGCAATACAAAGTATAGTAATACAAAGGATAGTAGTACAAAGGATAGTAGCATTACAAAGTGTTTTCCACATCCCTACGCTACGCTACGGGCTGAGAAAACAATAATTGAGATTCATTCTGATAAAATACAGAATTATAACTCAATCAGAATACAAACTCAAAATACTACTACGGGCGACAAATACAAAACAGCCAGCGTCGCCCTACTGAATAATAATTATTTATTCAAAGATTCAGAATGGCGACAAAATACAAAATTCAGAAATGTCGCCAAATATAAATACACACATATAATTTTTTCTCAACAGTATTTAAGGTAAAGCTGGGCTTTACCGACAATATGTTGCGGAGCTTGACAGAATTAAAAAATAGTGTTCTAATATATAAAAACAAAAATATGAAAATAATTCTTTCTGCGTTTAATAAAATGTGGAGCGAAGAAATGGACATTCCAGAAAATTCAGGAAATTCTTGGTATCTGATATTACCTAATAAAATTGAATATTTTATAAGTGATAATCAATTATCAATTCCGCCAGTAACTTTTGACACAAGATGTAAATTTGAATGGACTGGAAAATATAATACAAACAGTGCAAAAATTTATAAATTAGTAGATATTATAAAATTATAAAAATATGAAAAACAAAAATTTACACAACGCAAAGACGGCAAAGAATGATGAATTTTACACACAGATAGAAGATATTCAAAATGAATTATTTAATTATAAAGAATA
>Ga0172381_10004402_pt1 | contig 14607 bp, 10 predicted proteins | sample Leawel6488metaG_FD_119754 | JGI IMG/M metagenome (GOLD analysis project Ga0172381, IMG submission 119754) | Leachate microbial communities from a municipal landfill in Southern Ontario, Canada - Leachate well 64-88 metaG | ecosystem: Engineered > Solid waste > Landfill > Unclassified | place...
ACCCAATTTATTCTTCATTTGTAGTCTTTTTAGCCGTGAGTTAAGCATTAGTCCGCCCATACCTGCAAGTCCTAAACCGATTAAGAATGTACCGCCACTTATACCAGCTTCCTGTGTACCATCGCTATCATCTTCTGTAGCGTCTAATATTGTGCCTAATGTTATTAAACCTGCACTTGCTAATGTTTGTCCGCTGTTACTCATTGTTAGTGACAAGTCGTTAAATATTTCTGATGCTCTGTTATCCGCCCATTCGGCATAAGGCACTACATCTTCTTCGTCTAAAGTGTTCGATAACTTCTTCCATTCAGCTAATAGATTATACTTTTGCTCTATCCATTTTTTTATCGTTGGCGTATCGCTGTTATGCCATATATCATATTCTTCTTGTGTGTATTTCGGATTTTTGGGCTTCCCCTTCTTTATCTTTGGCTCTGTCTTTGCTACCTCTGCTATCGCTATAGCGTCTAGCTGCTCGTCAGATGGTGGTGGCGGTGTAATATTTTTATCTACGAATTTTTCTATTCTGCTTGTTAAATTCAATACATTGTCGCCGTCAATATTCTGCGAATTTAATCCATAATCTATATTTATATCAGCTTCATATACTTGTGAATGGTTAGCCACTCGTATTGTGAAATCTATTGTTTCGTCAGTAATTTTGTCTGTATAACTACATTCATAATATTGCGTCCCCGTCGAAGCGTAAGAATGTTTCTCAATTTTCGCACCTGCATCTTTGATTGATTGTTTTACTGTATTAGTGAACGTTTCATCATAGTCGGTTTCTAATTCTTTTATTTTATTCTCTGTTTGCCATATTTTATTTTCAATATCATCCATTTGCGTGAATATAGCATCTTTCGCTTCGCCATCCTCTATGCTTAATCTATCTTGATTTAATTCTTCCAAATCATCATCTAAGTTTCGCTTCTGTCGCATCGCGTCATCTAAATTAGATTCTATTGTTTTTAACGTACTTCGCTTACCTATTTCTGCTTTAACCTCTGGCGCAGGAACTGCACTATTATCCGTAGGCAAGGCTTCAGGCTTGGCAGTAATTGTCATATTCGACGTTGTGGGCTGTAGATTGGTATTTCTGTCGTATTTATATCCTTCCGGCAAATATGATTCACTATTGGCTATTCTTAATTCTTCGGGTGTTAATTTCTGTCTATTCTCAAGTTTATATTCTACGATTTCTTGTGGCGTCATACCCGCTTGGTCAGTAAATTCAGCATTACGTTGTTGTGTCGCTATTAGTGGCGAAGGCGTGTTCTCTACGCTTGCCATTTCAATAGTATTATTAGCCGCTATACGCATCTTTGTGTCAGCGTCTATTTCTATGTTTTGCAATGTAGCCGGAACGGCTTTGCCTGTTGGGTCTGCAAATGTATCATTCTTGTAAAAATCAAATAATGCGTCTTCTATCTTTTTGCTACCGGCTATACTATACATACCGATAGTTTTCTCCAACCAATTGTCAGGATATACCGTTTTTACCCTGTTTAAAACGTCGTCAGTGACATTTTTAAGCTCTACTTGACCCACAAGTTCATCTGCTTTGGAAACTGCCTCTCCGTTGATTATTTTGTCATGTACAGAACCATCAAAACCATCTTTTATAGTAGCCGATATTGGTAGGTTATCCGTGTTAAGCATATCAAAGACTTTTACAATAGGTACCTTCTCGCCAAATATCTGTGTAGCCGCTAATTGTGCTTGGTGAGCAAATTCTATCTTAGCCTTTGTGTCTTTAGCTTTAGGTGTTTCACCTTCTTTTACCGGACTTAAATCCGTATCTTTGAATCCTGCTACCCATTCTTTAGCTAATTTACCTTCAGGTTTTACGCCTTCTACGTTTATCTTTGTCACCATCTCTTGTACAGCCGGTACATCAGGCTTAGTTTCTACTGCTGTAGGCTCTGGTGGATTGCCTGCTTTTACTGTTTCCGCTATGCGCTCTACAGCGGTTTTAGCATATACTGGAGCTTTTTGAGCTATGTCAACTATATCCCTATTACTAATGATTATATTACCATTAGACTTAGGCACTTCTGCCAACTTAGAATCTAACTCAACATCGCCGGTAGGTTTAAACGGTATAGCCGATACACCGTCCATATCCGCGTTGTTTTCTAATATCCATTTTGCTCTGTTTTGAAACGTTGGTAGATATTTACTAATAAAACCAGGTAAATGTACTATCCCGTTAAAGCCCATGCCTGCCGCTATAGTCAATCCTGCTACTTTTGCACTTTCTACAGCCGCTTGCTGGTCTGTACCACCATTATCTTTTATCATTTTATATGTAGCACCGCCCACGCTCGCTACATTGGCGACTTGTTCTCCAATATAACCTTTTATAACCGGATTATCTTTTGCTGTTTTTAATATATAACGTCCGATAAAAGGACTTGCTAAGTTACCAACTCCGTATATCGCGGCTAATGGCACTGCTTGACTTGCATCAATATAGCCTTTGTTTACCATATTTTCTACTTGAACAAAGTCCACACCATTCTGTACACTTGCTTGTATTATACCACGTATCACCGGAGAAGCCTCTTTGAAATAACCTCCAAACGTTGTACCGGCGAATATAGAAGTAGCGAAATCGCCAACCATTTCACCTTGTTGCCCTATTGTTTGTTGTCCTAATGGATAGTCGGGTGATTTACCTGTGAAATACCTTGCTCCTGTGCCCAATAATCCCGTAGCAAATGTTTCAGCCTTTGTGGTCTGTCTATTAAATGAGTTTTTAGCTACTCCGGTCGGTGGAACATACATAGAAGAAGTGCCGTGCATAGCCATACCACCCGCATTTGTCCAGCTGTTTAATTCAACAGGTTTAAAACTACCGTCTTTTTGAGAATGTGCTATTGGATACGGTTCCCACTTGCCTTTATTAGCTCTGTGTAAACCTCCCATTTCATCTATATGTAACGTGTTATCTTTTATGCCTTGTTGAACTATAGCTGGGTCTAAAGGTTTCCCTGCCGGATATAATACTTCAGGGTCTGCAATATTAGCTGCCGTAATGCCAGTGCCTTGTGTCTGCTGCATTAGTAACTTTTTATCTTCTATTTGTTTTCGCTCTGCTTGCTGGTCTTCTATCGTCCTTGGTATACTCGCTGGCACGCCTATCTCTGGCTGTTTTGCTTGCGCTGCTGCTTCTTGCAGGTTCTGTTCTAATGTTTTGTCAGTCGGTAGTGTCGGCTTCTTTCCCGTTTTGTCCAGCATAGCACGCACAGGGTCAACTTTAACAGGTGTTTTAGGCGTAGTAGCACCTTGGTTCTGCGACTTCTGCAAAGGCGCTCTAAAGCCCGTCTGCGTTACATTGCCATAGCTTGGGTTTAAGTATGTCTCTTGTGTAGCAGAAGAAGGCGTAGGTTGTACGCCTTGCTCTTTAGCATATTCTTCGGCTCTTAACCGATTAATTTCATCCACATCATTTGTGTGGTATTTCCATTGCATCTCTGTTGTTGCTGTCGTAATCGGTACAAATGCCATTTTAATTACCTCGTCCTGTTGGTTGTGTAGGAGTAAACGAAGACAATGATTTTAAGTAATGCTGCATAAAATTTGCTTTTGCTTTTGCTCTTTCTTCGGAGTTGTCTATAGAATGTTCCTCTAATGTATATTTTATTTTGCCTGTTGCTTCGGCTTCATCTGCCGCTTCGGCTGCATATTGCGCTATAGCTTGATTAAACAACGGGTCACCTTTGATATAATAGTTTGGATTAGCATTTCTTATTTGTTGTAAATTCTTAACATAACTTGTTGGGTCGTACATGTTTGCCGTTATATACCATGTTTTTTGTTTTTGGTCTGGGTCGTTTTTATCAATAACTTTTATTGGAACTATATGATTATTATTACCATAATAATTCTCGAATCTTGCATTTGCAAATACAGTATTTTCGCTCATCCCTTGATTTTTATTGTAATTTGCTTTGTTTGTCGAACTACTAGCCAATGGATACGGCGTACTATTAATTAATACTTGATAATTCTTATATAATTTATTCTCTATAGTACCTTCTTTTCGTACTTCTTTATTAAATTCATTAGTGAAGTCCTGTGGTATATCCACCGTGGTATCGTTGTATTTGAATTTGCCGCCAGAAAAGAATTTTTTATTAGAAATTAAAGCTGCTGACCATGTTGCTGGTACAGGGTCTAACCCATAGCTTTGTACAGCACTTAGCCCATCCTTTCCTTCGGCAGCGTTTTTCCCGAAATCTACTTTTTCAGGATGTACTAATTTGTATGATTCGGTGCGAATATTCGTACCTGGGGAGCGTGGCGTTGGCGGTTCTTTTACTCCCGCCGGTACAGTTAGCATTTCTAAACCACCACCATCTTCTTTATACGTTGGTGTTTTAGGGTATGCTGTCGGAGGCAATGGTTCCGAGAAGGACGGTACTTGTGCTACGGTGCCTCTTACCTTGCCTAGCTCTTTATCCCATACCGGTCTGCCCCAATCCAATTGTCCTTCTATTTTGCCTTGACGCGCTTTCTCTGCGATAATCGCAGCTTCAGCCGCGTTACCAGGCGATGTTGTTAATTCCGCCGAATATCCCATTTCACTGCGACGTTTGTTTTCTGCGTCAATTCTGCCAAATTCACGCTCATAGTTTTCTTTCTCCGCAATATTATATGTAGTATTTGCTCCTGGTTTTTCTACAGGTACGGGTATCCTTGTCCATACGTTTTCACCTGGATTATTTTTGTTAATTTCTGCATTTGCTACTGATAATTTATTAATATATTGCGCTAAATCAACACCTTTCATTCTGTCTGTAAAACCACCCATTTTTCCTATCATCGGTGAACCGTCAGGATTTCTTAATTGTCTTGCATAATCTGTAAAAACAGATGGTACTATTTCTTGTTTTGATAGTTGTTGCTGGTAATAACTCGACTTATTTTTTGCCTTTTTGTATGCTGGCGTATCTCTTATCTCTGCATACACCTTGTCTTCCAATCCATTTACCACGGGCGCAAACCACGCTGTTGATTGCGTCTTATATGGATTTTCAATAGGCTCATTAGCATACGGGGTCGCCGCTTGCCCGCTTGTGCGACCTGCGCTTAACGTAGCATCTAATTTATTCCTTTGCTGTATATAATTCTTGAGATTGCTCGCTATGGGTTTTCGTGAATCAAAGCGTGCATCATTTGGGTCTAAATCTTCTAATGCTTGTATATCACTTGCGCTATATTGGCTCTGATTTTGCATATTACTCAATCTGCTTTGACCCATATAAGTATTAATTAAATTATTCACACTCATTTTATTCTCCCCAAGGATTATACAATATATCATTTATATCAGATTCTGACTGTGGTTGTGCAGCATCAGGCGTTGTCGGCTGATTATAACGATTTGCGATGTTTTGTATCATATCGTCAAATATATTTCCATTTCTTCTTTGTGGTAATGGCTGTTCGTAAGGTGGTATATTATTCATTGGTATTCCCGTGCCATTGGCTCTTGGTGTTGTTATTTGCTTCGCTATATTTGATTGCGGTGCCGATGTGCCCAGCGTTTTGTAATATTGATTTGGCGCTGTATATTTACCTACCGCTTTATCACCTGGTAGCCAGTCGGTATTATAAGCGTCGAGATAATCTCTACTTGTTGCACCACGCTCTTCCATTATTCCACCATCTATTTCGTTTGCAATTCCAGCATAAGCATCGCGTCCTGCTTGTTTCGTTTTCTCATCTGGACTACGTAACATAGATTCTATTAATGGCATAGTTGCATTTAATTTATGAACCGCCATCGTTGAACGATGCTTCATTAAGTCCGCTGATTGCTGTTGTTGATGTTTTGCAAAATCTTGTATTCTATTATATACTTGATTTGCATAATCCATTCCCCATTGGAAACCACGGTCATTTTCTAAAACTGTTATTGGCATAATTATATCTCCTTGTTATACTGGATACCCAAAGCCACGGGTTCTATTAGTCGTATCCTTACCTTTACCATAATCGAATCCTAACGGTACAGTATTATCTATAAATGTAGAACCATCGTTTTGTTGTATTTGTTGTTTAGGTTGTAATGCGTACTCTGACATTTTCTTCGCCATTGCGCCTCCATAAGCATTAGCAAAATCGCCTACTGCCTGGAACGGATTGTTAATCAAGCTGTCTTGTGCGCCCTGTGCCGTGCTTGCCATAGTCTGTGCTGCCAAGCCTTCCATATTCTGGAACTGGTTCATATAAGGAACTACGTCGCGTTGGTATTGCTGTTGTAATCCTTGTTGGTAAGCCTGTCCGCCCTGCATACGCATATCTTGTCCCATGCCTGCCGCTCTAACAGCTTGTTGTCCTATCTGCTCATTGCCCTGTAAATTGCTTTGTGCTACCTGTTCGCCGATACCACGTGTTACGTCATTCATAACACGTGCGTTACCGCCTGTCAATCCTGCCATATCACCTATCTGTGTCTGTGTTCTATTTTGTTGTATCTGTCTCATTCTTCTTTCTGCTTCTGTACGTTGCCCTAACGTATCCTGCATCTCGCCTGCCATTCTGTTTGCGGTAGCTCTGTCCTGTACTAAACTCGCGTCCGGTGCAAAACTACCCTCTGCCTTTTGATAACCCACTCGTGCCGCATTGCCCTTTTGCCCTGCCGCATTAGTGTTTATCAAGAAGTTTGGTGCAGCACCCGCTGCCATATCAAGCGCTTTTTGCTCCGCATCTCTCTGGCTTGTTGCTTGTCCACCAACTTGTGATAAACCTATCTTATTACCTATGTAATTTATAAGCCCTCCACCTAATGAACTTGCAAGTCCTAACCCTATTGTCATTGGTTCCATCTATACTCTCCCTTTATGATTAATTAATCTCGTCATCTATTTCTTTCCGCCGCCCTTGCATCCGCCTTTCTTGCTCATTTTATTTCTCCTTTCTGGTAAAAATCATCTGGTGAATGTTGTCTATCAATCGCCCATATATTCTTTTCTAAATCGTCTAACATACCTTCCCAGCGTTCTTCTGATACTACGGTGTCTTTCTTCGTCTGCGTCCACTTGAATATAAAATATCCTTGTGTGTGCAACATGATATAAAAGCGTGCTAGTCTATCTATATTGTTACATAACGTCTGCCAATTTTTCTTGTCATCATCACTCTTTGCCGTTTCTTCGCGGTTTAGCACTATTGCATATAATGTGCTTATTCTTCTAATGTTTTCATCTTTCATTCTAATATTTTCATTCATCATTTCATTACCTTCATTATAAATATTGTTGTTAATATTCCTGCTACAGCACCTCCACCGAAGTACCACCAAGGACTTACCGTCTTTGCCATAGTCTGTGTCGTGTTGCTAATCTGTATATAATCTGTCGTACCTTTTAACTTATAATCAAATAAGTTTTCAGGATACCTGTAACACACTTGCAAAGTGTCAAAACCTTTTGCTCTTGGTAGAATAGTATCCAAACAGGACACTATATTCGGTCTTTCTGTTATAACAAGAGTATCCGGTTTTGTAGTATCGCCTGCAAGTATAAAAAACGTGTCTCTAACGCTCGCAGTAACGATTTTACCTGGCTTGGTGAATGTTATTGTGTCTCTAAGCGAAATCGTCACTGTGTCTATTTGTGTTTGTATTATCGGTGGTAGTTTTCCCGCGCCTTTATAGCCAAAATAATATCCACTCCCGAATATTCCACATAGCAATAATATTATCACCGCTATCACTATCAATGTCGTCTTCATATTTGTATCTTTCATATCTAATGCAAATCTAATTGTAATTCTTGAAACAATGTATCTTTTTCTTTGTTGTCTGGCGGAAACATTTCTCTCGCTTCCTCAGTGGTTATATATTCAGTTTTCGCTGGTATTGGTCTGTCGTCTATTGGCACTTCTTCTTGTCTCTTTAGTTCTTCTTTTAAAGCCGCAAGCACAACACCTGGACGTACAAAACTCTCATTAATCCTTGCTACGCCTTGCCAAATACTCCATACGTCTTTCCTAAAGTACTGTGAGCTAACATAAAGGTTCTCGTGTAACTTATGTCCAAAGTATTTAGGATTGTTCATTCCCCAAAGTACTATACCACGTTTATTATATTTAGCTCCCGCGTGTTGCAAATATGTATCACTCGATATAAACGTCTTAGAGCCTAAAAGTAAATCTCTTAGCTGTTGCAATGTTAAATCGCCTCTCTTTTCATCTATGCCGTCAACTGCCGGTTCCATACCTAAACCCGTCTGTATAACCTTCATCTTAGGATATGTCAGTTTAATAGCTTTTACAAGCTCATTCCAAAATGGATAGTTCTTAGCGTTCTCGCGCCATTTACCTTCTTTGTCCTGCCAAGAACTTGCGAATGGCATTATCAATATATAGTCACCTTCGGGTAGAGCGTTGCCGTTCTTCGCTTGTGACATTATTTCTTTCATCGCGTATTTCTGCGACGTCTCTTGTTCTATATTTAACTTAATCATCTATGCTCCTGATGTTAATTATGTATTCATTTGGTTTCGTGTTGTCTTGGCTCGCCGTCTTCACAGGCTGTAAATGCCAATAAGTTGTCGTAGGTATTACAAATAGCTTCTTGCCTAGTTGTACGGCTTTTATACAGAATGCTACGTCTTCCCCTACCTGTATAGTCATTGACCAGTCCGGCTGGTGTAGTTTGTCATCTTTTTTAAATGCCATACAGTGACCGTGCATAAACTCTACTTGCACAGGCTCTGTAAACTCTTTGTCAAACTCCGTAGTAGATAAAAAATTTTTCTCTAGTGTATCCGCGTCTAACATATTCTTATTTGTTGGGTCGTAAGGTATTAACTTGTGCGCCCACTTTGTAGCACAGCTATATAAGTTATTATCGTCGTTATTTAAAGCATCAACTAATACTTCTATAAGGTTGTTTTCTGCAAAGCCGTCGTCGTCTAATCGTATTATATAGTCTGTCGGCATTTCATACGTAGCTCTGTTATGGTTGTACGTCTGATGTTTCTTATCGCCTTCTTTGTATTCTATTGTCACACCTTTGCGAAGGGCTAAGCGTAATATCATAGACATATCGTGGTCTTTAGTCATATCGAAAGGTTCGCCGTCGTTGTAAATACAAATATAATCCGGCAGAACCGATTGTGTTAATATGCTTAATAAAGCTGTCCATAGCCTTTGTTTCCTGTCCTTTGTGCTAAAGTAACATCCAACTAAGTATGGTTTATATGGTTTCTCTGTTTCTATGTTATGCTCGTGTATCTCACAACGCGCCATAGGATATAAATCTTCATATAATTGTTTTAGCCTCATTTGTCCACTCATCCCTGGTATATGTACTATTGTTGGAATATTATCTTCGTGAGTTAATATACCGTTGTGTATAGTATATATTTTTGGATTTATCATTTCTATTATATAATTAGTATTAGCTAATTTTATGTTATGTGTATAGCAAAGATGCTGCAACAAGTGTTGGTCAACTCCAATGCCATTTGCTCGGTCAGACATCATCAACATAGTGATTTTTTTATAAGTTCTGCCATTCATTATTAACACACCGGCATTATACACTGGTTCGTTCGCATAGCGGTCTTTGTATTCTTTGCTTCCCCATAAATTCATGCACCATGAATTATCTTTATGTTTAATACCTTCGTCAGAACAATATATTATATCGTCCGGCAAATTGTCATAATTTTCAAAATTCTTTTGTATCAATACATCAAAAGCATCGCATATAACCACGGTTTCATCATCGTCAATCTTGTCACTAATCATATAAAACGATTCCCATCGTGGTTGATACCAACAATATCCAGGTTGCCAATACTTCGCTTCTACCGCTTTACTATCTATAGTCATATTGCCATAATAATTACTGATTTTTTTAGTGAATTTTTCATCTATACAACCTTTAGGGTCGCGTATCAACCATATTATTTCGTCATTATTACCATATCTTCTAAAAGTATCAAATAATTTAAACGCTCTTTTGTCGTAACTGGAACACGTGATTAGTTTCATTATAGTTTCCTCATTATTCCTATACAATCTACCATAACAATTGTACCTTCTTCCGGTTTGCCTTTTAAAAAGTCATCACAGGCTTTTTTAACACCTGGAAGCGGAGGATATTCGTAATCGTGGATACATATAAAACCACCAACGCTCATTCTATTATAAACCTTCTCAAAACTATCCATAATCGAATCGTAGAAATCACCATCAAAAAATGCAAACGCAATCTTTTTAGGCAATTTATCATCAGGTATATCTTTAAACCAACCCTTTAATACTGTCGGTTGTGTTTTGCAGTATTGTTTTAAGTTATTCTCTAAATATTGTTGAGACGTTTTACATGAACCTTGTGTTAAATGTGCACCTGCCTTGCAAATGTCTTTCTTTTGTTTTCTTGGTAAGCCCTCAAAACTATCATATAGATATAATTGACGATTTGTACCTTCTAATACACCTTGCAAATATACGCTTGTTGTGCCGCAATTACACCCAAGTTCTACTACATCACCTTCTATCTTGTCTGCCATAGTTTCAAATAGTTTATTCACTAAAACAAATGCTTGATGTTCACTTATCATAGGTGATAGCAATGGAGTTTGTTTTACAAATGTTTCTAATGTCATACCATCAGCTCCTTGGTCATCCAAGAATCATCGTCAAAGTGATACACCATATCATCCATTATACCAACCTTCTCCAAAGCGTCTTTAATATCCTGCAACACATAGTCGTGACCGGACAAAATAGCACCTTCTTTCCAGGTTATCTCTTTCGCATTACGCAAATCATTTAGCACGTTAATATAGTCATGTGCGCCGTCTATGTAAATCATATCAATAGGTATTTCTAACGTATTGATTATCTTTAAAGCATCGTCACTTGTGCCACGTACTTTAATAACCTGCGTGCCGTATTCCTGTCTAACGTATTCTATAGTTTTATTACAAGCGTTCTCTATCTGTATAAATTCTTCTTCGCTTTTCCACATCTCGCCTAATTCTTCATTATAGTATGGGTCAACAGATATAAACAATTTAGGCTTTATTTCTCTGCACATAAGATACATGCTTTCGCCCATATAACTGCCGATTTCTAAGACTACACCGATATGTTCACGCATCTCTTTCGCCTGGGCACACATATCTATCATACCTTGGTACATGTCCGCATCAGGAACCCATAGGTTCCCTTTTTTGTGGCGCATAATCTCGTGTTTGCTCCACAGCTTATACAAATCTTCATATTTAATCGCCATGAACAAACCTCTCGTCATATTTCTCAGTAAACATCTCTACCATGCCGTCAATAAAACTACCTTGCCAATTGTTCAATGCCATCCATCTGTATATAACATTGTTAGCGAAGTAACACATTGCTCCTTCTTCTAATGTAATGTATTCTACATTCTCCTGCTCGCCGATTTCTTCTATTAGCTCTTTCCAATCTGTGGAAACAATAACTTTCTTCCCGCGTTCTTTCCAATATTCAATAATCTTTGGCATAGCCATACTATACATCAAAGCGTCGCCCTTGGCAAATGCTAAGAAGCATAATATACTATCTCTCGCTACCACTAAACCGTTTTCTGCTCTGTACCTGCTAAATGCTTCACCGTCAGCTTTGAAACAATATTGTCTATAAGGGTCAGTAGCTGCGCTATTACGTATTCCACCGGAAGGGTATCTTAAATGATACATGATAGTATTTGCTAATATAACTAATTTCTTGCCGGTCTTGAATATGTTATAACTAAACTGTGTTTCTTCTGTATGTCCTACAGGAGATAAATCTGTCGGATAGCCTTTGCATGCCAATGCCGCTTTACTTCTATACATAAAACTGCAATGTAAATGCTCAGGATATACGTCTTCGGCTAACTGATACCATTGCGGCGTAACGTGTTCGTGTGTACTCAATAAGCCTTTCGCCCATTTAGGTTGTTTCCTGTTTGCACCAGGTATCCATACTTGTCCTGCGACAGCTCCAATTTCTTCATCTTTGTCGTTATCAAGTTTCCATCGCATATTACCTATCGCTTCCGGTGTTAATATACAGTCATCATCTAATCTTAATATATAATCAAAACTCTTGCCTTCGTTTTTTAATATCATCTGATGCTGTACTGTCTGTCCTGTACCACCTGGTGTAAATGCCATTCTAAACACTATACCGCGTTGCCACAACATTTTTGTCAGATGTTGATACATCGGATGCTCTTGATAGTTAATACGCTCACTTGGAGGGTTGTCGTCTATTAAAATAAACTCGTCCGGCAGTACATTACTGTTTAATATTGAAGTAATAGCCAACGGCAATGTCGTTTCACTACGTCCTGCTGATACTATATATGCGAGTAAAGTCGGTCTGCCAAGTAACTCCCAGGGTTCTTTTAATTCTATAGAACGGTCGAAGACCGCATCGCATAAGTAATTTTCATATATAAAATCATGCGGCTGATATACTGCTTTTCCTGTTTGTCTATCTATCATTCTGCCGCGCCACCCCTTGTAAAGTGGATTACGCCTTGCATTGCTTGGGTGTGTGAGAATATGTAAATAATGACATTTCGACTGTAAAGTTGCTATCTCTGCTGCGTTTGGTGTAATATATTCATCCCTGTCAAGTATAAATATATAGTCTGCATTTTCCATTTTGTCGTATTCGATATTGTCTATATCTTTGCGTACAAACTTAATGTTTAGTTCTTTGTGTTCTTCGTGTTTCTTTGCTTCTGTGATAGCGAACTCATTCTGGTCAATAGCTAATATACCATAGTTACAGCCCTTTGTTTTAAGAGCCTTCGCTAATGCTATAGTGCCGTCACCGTTCCTACATCCGATTTCTATTATCTTCTGCGGCTGCTCGGTAACAGGCACGTTGTCTGCCATTGCCTCGTACATTCGTATCATTTCTTCATTACTTCTAAATTTCATCTTTTGCTCCTGCGGTCATTGACCGTTTTCTATCATTAATAGTTTTATGTAAATAGGTCTATAATATTGTTAATTGTTTAGCTATTATACTAAAACGTTTGTTATTGTAAATATTGCTCAAAACTATTGATTTATGAATAAAAATTAATTATTCTATGCTGTTTTGTTATTTCCTTAATTCTGTTATATAACCTGCCGCATGCCAACTTATTCGAGTATCGCCGCGTTTTAATTCTGTTAGTGTTTTCAATTTTTATCCCTCGTTTTTCAAAGTTATTTTAACAAAACTTCCTTTTTCAACTGTGTAATCGTCCGCGTCTGTAGTTTTCGCAATAAGCAATGCCAAAGTATCATTATCTGTAGCTTGCAAAAAAGTAAACGAACCCTCGACAATTAGATTTTCTGCGGACGTTGTGCTATTGCTTGCCATATCCGCATTATCAATTACGTACGGCGAGGCTTCTAAATTCATACAATCAAAAGCACCGCCGACAGCTTGGTCATTCATACCGTCTAAATAGAAATATTCATAACGAATACCACCTAAAATTTCAATCTCATTCGCACCTAAATTTGTGAACTGAAATTGCAAACCGGAGTTTCCAAATACATTAACTGCCGAACTTCCTGCTAATCGTTTCAGAATTATTCGAAACTCGCAATGATAATAATTTGTTCGCATTGCGCTTGTATAACAATTAGGAATATCAACTAATGAATCAGAGGTTATTGTTTGGTCTGTTAATAAGATACCGATGTTTTTAAGTTGCTTTTCAAAGTTGCCTAAATAATCAGATACTAAATTATTATATTGATTAGTAACACCTGTCACGCCTTTTTTGTAATATTTATTAGCATTAATTAAACCAGAATAAAGAACTTTAAAAGCAACATCCTCTATTTCAGAACTAATCCATTCACGACAATTGATGTACGCACCAAATATGCCATATAAATCTAAACCGTAAGCACAACTCTGTCCGGTTTGCACCGCCCGAAAAGCCGCAGTAGCACATTGATTAGCCCCAAAGCCAATATTAGTAAATAATGAACCGGTTTGTTGTAAATGGAATCCACCACTTGAGCAACATTCTGCAATAACTCCATATTGCAAACTGTCAGTATTTCTAATGTGTATTCCAGTACGGCTTCCGGTTGGTAATGGTTTAACAACCAATGCGGCGTTTGCGCCTGCTTCTTGGTCTGCGTCGTCTGGACTAATTGCAAAAGGTATTTTACTCCAATTCCTTGTCGCTTGTGCTAATAAATTATCGTTCGCCTCCAACTCATTGCTTGCATTATAACGCAAAGTTTGGTTTTCAGTACCCGCAGGCAAAGTAACCGCGTCTGGTATAACTAAATCATCCAACTTTTGCATACACAACTGCACATTAACATCGCCGCTTGTTAGATTCCCATCAAAGCCACTCGCTTCAACTACTATATCATGCGCCGCTTTATCCCAAGCGTAGAAGTAAGGGTCAACTTCTTCCATAGTACCACTAGAGTTATAATCGGAAATTAAAGCCATTATATCAGTAATTAATACCTCGCCGCTATGGTATATCAGCGTTCTCAACGATGGGTCGCCTTCAGGATATGTAGCCTCCGCTTCACTCTCTAAATAAAATTTACCATAACACGGTATTGTTCCCGCTGGGGA
>Ga0172381_10004403_pt1 | contig 14607 bp, 17 predicted proteins | sample Leawel6488metaG_FD_119754 | JGI IMG/M metagenome (GOLD analysis project Ga0172381, IMG submission 119754) | Leachate microbial communities from a municipal landfill in Southern Ontario, Canada - Leachate well 64-88 metaG | ecosystem: Engineered > Solid waste > Landfill > Unclassified | place...
TCCTCACCGGTGTAACTCTGTGGGGAATGGAACGGGTGATCCGGCCCGCCCGGGCAGGGAAGGCACTTGCCGTGGGGGCAGGGATACGGGGAAGTCATCACGGCAACCGGGGCAACCCCGGACAGGGTGCGGGAGGGCTTGACCATCAGGATCTTCCGAAGCGTCTCCCGATCCTCCGGTTGCGCAACGGCAAGGATAGCGGAGTTCTTCGGCACCGCATGGAGGCGGTATTTCCGGCAGATCTCTATCTTGGCCGCAACAACGGCCACATCATCCACGACATCGGGATCCAGGGTGAGGATGCGGGAGATGATCTCCCGAAGAGCCAATTCCTCATCCATAACGGTTAATGTTCGGCCGCAGCTTTCTGGGTTGCAGTCTCAGGAGAATAGTTCACCACATGCACGGGGCGGTGGTGGATATGGGTGACAATCTCATCACCGAGCGTGAGGAGAGCGTCCTTATGGGCTTTCTTGTCCTTGTGAATGTGAACCGGGGAAATTTCCATGGAGTTGTAACGGTCCGTCTCGATCTCTTCGTTGGTGACGCCTTCGTAGTACTTCTTGATGTGGATCATCAGCATGTGTAAATGCAGTAACTCTTCCTTTTGCACACTATCACCTTTCCTAGGAGATCCTCTTTTTGTGGTGCAGATATATTTTATTGGTGAGGTTTATATCTGGAATAATGCGGCACGTGGGATCGCTGGTTGGGCTCGCAATTGGGGACGCAATGGGTGCGCCTTTGGAAGGATCTCGAAAACCTGAAGCGTGGCTGGCTCAAATGCTGCCCGGTGGGCGCCATTTCCGGAAAAAGGGGGAAGTGACCGATGACACCATGCAGGCATGTGCGATCGCGGAATCGTTGGTTGCGTGCAAGGGCTTCAGTGAAAAGGACATTGTAGAGAAATTATCCGGTGCTTTTATAGTACGACCTGAATGGTTTGGTCCTACATCAACTTTGTTCTTTGATCTTGTCAGATCCGGAACCGTGCCGCACCAGGCTGCATGGCTCGTGCATAAGAGAAATCACGGCAGCCGGTCGAACGGGAGTGTTATGCGGGGGTTCCCGCTGGGAATCTTCTCTCCGGCTCCTCAGGTCTATGACATGAGCCTCTGCTGTTCCGCGATCACGCACTGCGACCCCGTCGGGGGTCACTGCTCCGCGTTCCTGAACGTGATGGTGAGCGATATGGTGCGGGGGATCTCCCGCGGAACTGCATTCCGGCACGCACGATCGCTTTGCAGATACCCGGAGGTACACGCGGTGCTGGGAAATTACCAGGAATATCCGGTAGTCCCGGGACTCGATGCGGTGCAGTGCTCCCACGCGGCCCTCACCTGCTTCATGGAGTCGCAGACCTTCGAACATGCAATCCTCTCTGCAATCAACCTTGGCGGGGATGCGGACACGGTCGGGGCATGCACCGGGGCCCTGGCGGGCGCATACTGGGGGCTCGGGGCTGTGCCGGTGCGGTGGTGCAGGGACGTCGAGGGGTATGAGCACGTGGTGCAGCTGGCAGAACGGGTGTGGATGGGGAGGGCGGATCACCCTCGCTAAGTCAATATGCTATAGAAAAAGATTGCGTTATTCCCGAAGAGATCCGGGGTTACGCCGGCTTGATCTCCACCAGTTTCAGCGACCGGCCCTTCTCGCAGATGTCCGATGCATTCCCGAGCACATCCACGACGACATACTTCTCGCCATCGACTACCCCCTCGGGCCGGCAGAGCGGGTAACTCCGGCAGTCATGCTTGTTGCAGGAGAGTTCCGGCTTGATCTTCGAGTTGATGATCGCCATCTCGGGGCTGATGAGGAGCGTGATCGGGGCTTCCGTCACCTCGACAGCCGTTGCCCCGTTGAAGTGGACCTCGCACTCGTGATGGGTGCTGCGGACCGTCACGATCCGGTACTTCCTGCCCTTCTGGAGATTGTTGCAGGCCTTTTTCACCTTGCAGGTCCCGCATCCCGGCGCTTCACCTTCATAGATGAATTCCAGGCCCGGCTTTGCGAGCACGGTCCCGACCAGTGTCACCTTCGTTTTGGTATCTGTCATATCCACCCTCTCACTCCCGGTAGAGCATCTGCACGAGGTTCTCCGCCGATTCCCGTGTCAGCCCCATATCGAATATGGTAAAGCGCTCGGGACGGATATCCTTTGCCATCAGGAGTGCCTCCACTGCAATGGCATCATCAATACCGACCTCGGCCGGTGTCACGGGAGCACCGATGGTTCTCAGCGATGCACGGATCCCTCTCCAGTCCCCGCCGTGCAGGTACATGGAAATGATGGTGCCGATCCCGCAGCTCTCGCCATGCAGCGCCTTGCCCGGGGCCAGGCGGTCCAGGGCATGGGAGAACTTGTGCTCCCCGCCGCTCGCGGGCCGGGACGAACCGGCGATACTCATCGCAACCCCGCTTGAGACGAGCGCCTTGGTTACGAACCACGCCGACTCCTCCTGGTGCGGCTTGATGGTGCCGGCGTTCTTTACCAGGATCTCTGCGGTCATTCTGGAGAGCGCAATCGCGTACTCGCTCACCGGCTCGCCCCGGACCCGGTGGGCAAGCTCCCAGTCAAGGATCGCGGTGTAATTCGAGATCACGTCTGCACATCCCGCGGCGAGGAGCCGGTGGGGGGCTTTTGCAATGATACCGGTGTCAGCAATGATGGCAATCGGGGGCTGGGCTTCCAGCGAGGAATGCCCACCCTCAAGGGAGACCGAGGCCCTGGCCGAGGCAATGCCATCGTGCGATGCGGCCGTTGGCACGGAGATGAACGGCCGGTCGAGATTGTAGGAGACTATCTTGGCCGTGTCGATCACCCGGCCGCCACCCACCCCAAGGAGAAAATCAGCATCTGCCGCTGCCGCCTCGGCTGCCTTGATCACCGGCAGGCTGATCTCCTCGGCAAAGAACGGAGTTATCGTGTGACGCTCTGAAAGGATATCCCGGACCCGGTTGCCGGCGAGTTCCATCGTACTCTTTCCCGAGATCATGAGCGCAGTCTTCCCGAGTTTCAAGTCATCGCAGACCGCGGGGATCTGGGTGAGAACATCGTGGCCGATCACAACATCGCGGGGCATCTGCATCCACCGTGACTTGTCAAAGACCTTCTCTTTGAGTAATTTTATTGCATCTGCGCTCATTGTGATCATGGATGATTAGTGATTTCATATACAAATACTACATCGATCCCATACGCTACGGGCAGGCATATAACGTAGTCGATACGCTCACGTACGCCATTATCCTCGTGGCCTGTGTGTACCTGCTCTACCGCTGGCTCACGACCTCGACGTGGCTTGCCGACATCGGCTTCAAGATTGATGCAACGTTCATCCTCGCCACCCTCCCCTACGTGGTCCTTGGCGGCCTCATGCGGGTGATCGAGGACACCGGCATGATCACCGGAGATTTCAAGTTTCTCCTCATCACCCCGCTCATCTACTTCGTCCTCTTCTTCTATACGGTCGCAATCCTCTTCCTCTCCCGCTATCTCACGCTCAGGGGGCTGACCAATAACTTCCTCACCTTCTATTTCTGGGCCGGCACCATGACCGTTGTCGTCGCCGCGCTCGTTCTCGTTGCATGGAGCACGACCCACCATGGCGTTGACCTCTCTGTCCTCTCAGCCATTCTTCTCATGGGAGCAGTCGCAACCACTCTCGTCTGGGCATTCATGAGGTACGTCTGCCGGTGGGAATATGTCCGCGACCCGCTCTACATCACCCTGCTCTTCGGCCAGCTCCTCGATGCCAGCGCCACGAGTTTCGGCATCGAACTCCACCCTACCCTCCAGTACGTTGAGCAGCATGTCGTTGGTTCGGGACTGATCAATCTCACGGGCACGGCATTCGTGATGTATCCCTTAAAACTCGTAGTCCTCTTCCCTGCGATCTATATCATGGAGTTATACCGCAAGGAAGCGAACACCGCATTCTGGCACCTGGTCCTGCTCGCGATGATCGTTGTCGGGTTCGCACCGGGTATCAGGGACATGGTGCGGATGGTCCTGTATGTCTAATTCCCCGCTGGTGAATGCGCTCATCATCACCCTCCTCCTCTTCTTTACGACCATGTGTATCGGGTGGATCGGATCAGCGCAGAATCCGGCGGTGGGCGAGAACCTCATGGCACTCTTCGAGAAAGAGGTCGCGGGATCTATGTCAACAGATAATCCCGCTGACATGTGCGCAAAACTTTTTGTCAACAACCTTGAGGCCTGTATCCTCCTCTTCCTAGGCGGCGCCTCGTTCGGCATCCTCACGATCTTCATCATGAGCTTAAACGGCGTCGTGATCGGGGCGATCGTGGAGATCGTCCACCTGGAGCACCCGGCCATCTTCGTAGCCGCTGCGCTCGTCCCGCACGGCATCTTCGAGATCCCGGCATTCATCATCTCCGGGGCCCTGGGGATCATGCTCGCCCAGTCACTGATCGCGGAATGGTACGGCAACGGGGATACCGGTACCAATGTAAAACAGTATGCCCGGATCTTCCTCCTCTGGGTCCTCCCGCTGGTCGCCATCGCCGCGTGTGTCGAGGCTTTTATTACGCCGGTGGTCATATCTTTAGTAGGTTAAGAGGATTTTTATGGACGACGATACAGGCACCCTGCCGCCGAAGCAGGACTTTTCCGGATGGTATAACGATATTCTCTGGCGGGCCGAGATCATGGATGTCCGCTACCCGGTCAAGGGCCTGTACGTCTGGTACCCGTACGGGTTTGCAATCCGCAAGTTCGTGTACAACGGGCTCCGCGAACTGCTGGATCGCGACCACCAGGAGACGCTCTTTCCCCTGCTCATCCCCGAGCAGGAGTTCATGAAGGAGGCCGAGCACATCAAGGGTTTCGAGGACGAGGTCTACTGGGTCACCCACGGTGGCAGGACTCCGCTCGATGTCAAACTCGCGCTCAGACCTACAAGTGAGACCGCGATCTACCCCATGTATGCCCTCTGGCTCCGCTCGCATGCCGACCTGCCGATGAAATATTACCAGATCGTCAACACGTTCCGGTACGAGACAAAGCAGACCCGCCCCCTGATCCGGCTCCGCGAGATCACCTCGTTCATGGAGTCGCACACCGTCCATGCGACCTGGGACGAGGCAAAAGCCCAGGTGGAGTACGAGCTCGCCCTTACCAAAGAGTTCTATGACGGGCTCTGTATCCCGATTACCATCTCGAAGCGCCCGGACTGGGACAAATTCCCGGGTGCTGACTATACCATTGCGGTGGATGCTATCATGCCGGGAGGCAAGACCCTCCAGATCGGGACCGTGCACCACCTTGGCACGCACTTCTCGAAGACCTTCTCGATCAACTACGAGGACATAAACGGGGAGCAGCAGCTGGCCAACCAGACCTGCTACGGGATCTCGGAGCGGAGCATTGCGGCCCTCCTCAGCCTGCACGGCGACGATAAGGGGCTCATCCTCCCACCAGCCGTTGCCCCGGTCCAGGCAGTCATCGTCCCAATCACGATCGGGAAACGGCACGATGACGTACTCGCGGCTGCACAGAAACTGGAGGCGGACCTGAAGGCCGCCGGGTTCCGGGTCAAGATGGATACCCGCGACATGCGGCCTGGGGCGAAATACTACTGGTGGGAGCTCCGGGGCGTACCGCTCCGGCTCGAACTCGGACCCAGGGATCTGGACGGTGGGAAAGTGATGGCTGTGAAGCGGACGGGCGAGAAGAGCCAGATCGAGCTCGCAACCGTTGCGGACGGCGTGACAACGGTGCTCGGGGAGATCACCGAAGCCATTCGCGCAAAGGCCGAGGAGCACACGAAATCACACCTCTGCTCTGTTGACACGATGGATGCTCTCAATGCAGCGCTGAACGATGGAAAAGTCGCGGTCGTCCACTGGTGCAGGGAACGGGGCTGTGGTGATGTTATCGAGGAGAAGGCAAACTCAAGTATTCTCGGCACTGAAGTCCGTTCTCCCTACGTACCGTCAACGGACGGGAAGTGCATTGCCTGCGGCAAGCCCGGCAAGGCAACCCTCGTGGGAAGAACGTATTAACGCTCTTTTTTTCAACGGATTACAGGGGGTTGGCACGAGGCCTCATCGGGTCGCACCGGGGCAGGATCGCTGACAGGTGCTATGCAGGGCATCTGTCTCACCCGGTCATCTCACAGAAAAAGGTTCATAATCGTATCCTCTTCCGGTAATTGATCCACGGAGGGGGCGGCGGCGTTGTTCGTTCATGGGGGCATCAGCTCCCATTTACTTCAGATTTTCCAGTTTCTCCTCGATCCGGTTCAGCCGGGCAACCAGCTCAGCATTCTGCCGATTCTGATCAAGAAGGGCATCCTTTATCTCCGCAATATCGCTCCTTCCGGTTTCCGCTGTATCTCCGCCACCGTTATCGATACCCGGCGCAAGCAGTTTGTTCGAGATAAAACCGGCAAGGGTACCAAAGAGGCCGACACCCATGGTCATCACTGCAATGCCAACCAGCCGACCTGCCGATGTCACCGGGTAGCGATCGCCATATCCCACGGTCGTGATGGTGACGTAGACCCACCACATGGCATCGGATGCAGACTGGATATTGGCATCCGGAGCGGACCGTTCGGCCATCAGGATGAGAAACGCCCCGCTCTCGATCACTATCATGACACAGAAGATCACGATGAAGAGCACACTCTCGGCCCGGTGCTTCTTCAGCTGGTGAATAATGTACCGGCCACCGTATTTGTGGAGAAGCCGGTATGCCTTGAAGATCCGGAAGAGCCTGAGGATACGGAGGGCAGGGATGCTTGCAAGGAGATCTGCCCATCCCCAGTCGCGGAGGAAATAGTACGTTTTCGACTCTGTGGAAAACAGGCGGTACAGGAAATCTGCCAGGAAGATGATGGTCAGGAAGAAATTGATGACAACCAGGACATTGAGGGCGTCAGCCTCGATCCCGGGAATCCAGGTAACGAAGAGGTTGAGGACCGAAAGGACAGAGACGAGGATGATGAAGATCTCGTAGCCGGGATCCTTCATATCCTGCATATCGAGGTTTGCTCTCGTCCCATCATCCATACGGGTGTCTCCGGTTATAGGGTAATCACTATTCCGGTGTCAAAGATTAAAAGGAAAGAGGATTTGGATCTTCCGGAAACGGGAGGACTCGCATCACAGCGCGATGAGCTGGTTGTTCTCCGCAACAATGGTAGGAGGAGCAACCCTGCGGAACGTCAGGGGTGCCCCGATGGGGGTCCTGACAACGAGCGTTATCATGCGGTTGGCGGGAAGGTAAGCTTTGGGATTGATCCGGATCGTAAACTCTTCCTGGTCCTCAAGCCGGTTATTGGGGGCACCAACCTGGTTTGTCACACGGATAATTCCCCAGGTACCTGTCGGGGGATCTCCCACGTAGCCTTCCACCGGGATCAGGGTCTCGGTCCGGATAGTATCAGCATAGATAATGGAGATCTTCTCCATGTCAACGGGCTTTTCTCCCGGCGCCAGTTTCACCGTAAAGGTGATGGTATCGAGGGTGCCCCCGGCTATGCCATCACCGGTTACCGCCCCCGTAGTGACGAGCACCTGGCCGGGTTGCACAACATCGGATGGCGGGAGTTCCGGGAGAGCGGGTTCTTCATCCATGCATCCGGCAGTAAGAACCGCTATGACAAGAAGGCCGATCACGAGATATGAATGCCACTTCACTACCAGGAACTCCGGTCGCTGTATTGGGAATAAGGTGAGGAGGAATCTTATAAAAACATCTGCATCGGAATTACAGGGCGACTTTCTCCTATCTTCGTCGAAAGAACCAGAAAGATTTTCATGAAACAGGGACCGGGACGGGTTCCTGGCGGAACATATTAACCGGGCCGCGCCCTTAATGCCTGACCGGATCACGGTTAACGGATCGCCCATGGCAGATCGGGCAGGATTTCCCTTTTGTCAGAAGATGGTTTCACCGTCAGTGTCAACGTGAGATATCCGCAGTACACAGCATAAACCTTACCGGCACGGATATCCAGAAGGTGAAGGAGTATAATTTGGCAAAGTATATGACACCTTATTTCTACAAAAGTACCGCATGGAACGGATCACGGCCATTGCCCGGGGACGGGTGCAGGGAGTGGGGTACCGGCACTTTGTCGAAGTCTGCGCCCATGCAACGGGCGTACATGGGTACGTGAAGAACCTGCAGGACGGATCCGTTGAGATGGTGGCTGAGAGTTCCCCGGCTTCGCTTGCAGATTTCATCCGGCTCGCCCATGCACGGGACGCTTCGGAGATCCAGGTCGAGCATATTGCCGTCATTCCGGGGAAGTCCACCGGAGAATTCCATGGATTCCGGGTCGAATGGTAATCCCTGCTGAACGCAACAACCGGCACTGGTCACTTCCTGTCAGAGCACCGTGATAATTCCGCATTGTTTCAACCACAAACCTGTTTACCCACCTCTCCAAACAGTCTATGAGGAGATATATGTCAATCACCAGCGTGAAAGCCTGTTCAGCACGGCTTTTTTTTATCCTGCTGCTGGCCTGCTCAATTATGGTTCCTGTGATTTCTGCCACTGGCCCGGGCAATGCATCAATGATGACCCTGTCGCAAACGGACCTCAATGTCACCTACAACGGATCGGTTAACGATTTGATAACCGATGAATACAAGGCTGAACCGACCCCCGTCACGATCTTCCGGGCTGAACTGAACCAGAGCACACTGCCCGGCCCGCGTGACATGGGCTTTGGGCCAAGTGTTATTGATATTGCCATTGACCCCCGCGTGCTGGCCATGATCTTCGGAGTTGTGCTCATCGGCCTGGTGATCTGGTTTGTCTGTTTCCGGGAGAAGGTCAGGAAACCGGAAGACCATGAGAAGAAATGAGTGAACAATAACCCGTTCATCCCTAGGGCATACAACCGGGTAGAGAGATCCCTGTTCCCGCCGTTCATACGGGATGACAGGTCCCCCGGCTTTTTTACCTGATGCAGGACAATGATAGTACATCGGGTGAGCCGGGAGTGGCACGAGACGACGAATTCAATGAACCCTATCTCCCCGCACGATACCGTCAGAAAGTGCGGGAGAAACAGCAGCGCCGGATACTGAAGAAGATCCTCATTGCCGGCCTCATCGCAGCCATTATCATTGCTCTTATCTGGATCCTTGCCGGGTTTTTCGGGACTGCATCGCAGACACCGGAGGCAATGGTCGGGATTCCCACAACAACACCGGTGCCAGTATCTGCAACCGCCGCAGTACCTGCCGAACCGGGTACTCCTGCTCCAACACCCCTGCCTGTAAAACCTGCGGAGTCCGTCTCTGCACCACCGATTCCTGATGAGACCACTTCCACGGAAACCGGATATACCATTGGTCCCGGAGTTCCGGTCGGTTCTACCGGAAGCACCATCTCCCTTTCAGGCGCAGTCTCTGCGATTAGGGAGTATTATCCCGAGAAAACCTTCACCATCACCAGCGTGAACTATACACCGGGGTCCTCCCGCAACCTCTTTGGGTTCACCATCAAACCGGTCAAAACCACCGCAGGAACCCTGGAGTCTGTTGTCTTTATCGATGCAGCAACCGGGAAACCCTATGCTTCCGGCCAGGAAACCGCTACCATTACGGAAGATAAGGTGAAAGGTATCGCCACCTCCGCATTCCCGGACGCAGGTGCCGGAACCGTGAAGATCTGGTATTACGATAGTCCCGACAAGGGGGGTGTCTGGATGTTCATCCTTGCTTCTGGCAATACAACGCTGGTCACCGGAAGCCTTGATGCAACAACCGGCGAACTGGTCTCATTCATGAGAAATATTCCCTCTGCCGGCCGCCAAGAAGACCCGACGATTCCCCTGGAAAAGGCGCAGACAACCGCCAGCCATTATATCAGCGATCACAATGGCGGAACCCTCCCGCTCAACCTGACATCAGCCAGGTATGAACCATGGGGCACCCCCTCGGTTCCCGGTGCAGGTCAGTACCTCTTTTCCTGGGAGCGCCTGTATCTCGATCACCCGGTTGATACGGACGGGATAACGGTCGCAGTGGACGCCGAAACCGGTGACGTTATCGCGTATGACAAGCAGTGGTCCACGCCGGACTTCGCCTTCTCCCAGACTCTTGATCAGGCAGTAATCCAGCGCGATGCAACCTTTGCCGTCATGCAGGAGGCAAAGCAACGGTATCCTGACACCGTGGAGAGTGTCCGCGTTGTGTCGGCTGAGCTGCGCTGGAACAACAAACAGGATCCTGACACCAGCCAGCGGCCGGGTACCGTCCCGCTGGAATGGAAGATCGTGTTTGACGATGCCGTGATACGGGCGGATTCCTCGCTCCTGCCGGGAACCGGCTGGGTGGATATCCAGACCGGAAATGTAACGGAAATGGTGTACCGGCACTGAAATTTTTTCATCACCTTTTTTTCAGGGCAGCCATGTCCCAAGGGCATACGAAGCTGCATTCATGGCGGACGAACAGATGATGGCGGCCTCCGGCCCAAGACCGAGAAGGATGAGCGCTTCTGCGAGCACGACAAGGGTCTCGCCGAGAGCACGCAATACGCTGCATCGACAAATAGCGGGAGGACAAAACAGAGGTGCGGGAGCGTCAGGGCGGTGCAGAGTGCCCCGGTACCTATGATCGGGATCAGGGGCAATACCCATTCGCAGAAGACAACACGGATGAGTACGATCATGAGGGAAATCTCAAAAACCCGGGGGTTGATGAGCACCAGCAGGAAGTTCGTCTCGCAGATCATGCTGACAGGACGCCCCGAAGAACGAGAGGATGGTGCACTATATGGATTCAACCGGACCTATCGGAAAAACAGATGCTGGATCGTCAATGTCCGGTCGCCGGAATGTATCACATGACACGACAAAATACACAGGGTAATTATACTGACGACGAAAACCCGGTAACCGGAAAATCCCCTGCAAGGAATAAAAAAATAATCCCCGTTTCAGGGATTTTCATGTGATCGGGAAAAGAAGAGCCTGAGGGGAATTCAGCACCGGTCGCAGACGTACTCGACCGAGAGATCAGTCTTCCGCATGTCGCCCCGGATCTGTTTCCTGCCGCCGCGAAGGAACCAGTGGTGGCACTTTGCGCAGTATTTAGGCCGGATCCGGTCCAGAGCCTTCATCGGGATCTCAAGAACAAAACCGGTACGGTCCCACTCTTCAGAGGGCTTATCAGAATTCTGCCCGTACGCGGCAACGAGGTCCATGATCTGGTGGGGGGGAACTCCAAGATCAACGAACTTTTTGAATACGAAGTAGTTGAAGATCAGCCACGAGAGGTCGGAGCGGTCAAGGATTCCCTCGTACTCGCCGAACGATTCCTCGAAGTCCTCGAGCGTGCAGCCGCACAAGGGACATTTGCCGCCAACGAGCTCATCGAGGAAGACCTCTTCCTGGCACCCCGGACAGGTTGTGTGCGGGGACTGCATGCGTGATGTCATTATTTCTCCATATATGGTGTCTGAGTATTGGTATTCGTGCGATGCCCGGAGGGGGCTGTGCAGATTTATGATTACTTAGTATTTACCGGGTCTGCACATAAGGGTATCACCAGTGCACGTTTACTCCGATAAAAACATAGTGGTCGGGGAAAAAGGGTTGAAAAATATCAGTCTGCGGAGGGCTCGGCCGGCTCCATAATGAGCGACCCGAAGACCACTTTCTCCAGTACCTGTGCCACGTATTTGATCTGCATGGCCTGTTCCAGATCCTCGTTGCGGTGGATATCGGCATAGAGCTGGAGACGCATAAGGGAGAACCGGAACCGGTCGAGAGTCTCGTCATCGAGAGTCATAGCCTCCCGGTAGATCGGCTCCAGCAGGTCAGGGAATGCGAGCGGGTTTTCCAGGGCGGCAACAATCCCTTTGTAGATAGGGAGGGGAGTTTCCCTGCCGGTGAGAATCCGCTCGTAGTCCATCGCTTATCCCTCAACGACTTTGATGAGCGATTCCATGACGGAATCGACACTCTTCCACGTGGGGCTGTCGGCACGGCGGATGATGAACGGGCGGCCCTCGTCACCGGCCTTGCGCATCTCGATGTCGAGCGGGATGGCACCCAGGAAGGGAACCTTCAGTTCCTCGGCGATCTTCTTGCCGCCGCCTTTGCCGAAGATATCCAGTTCTTCACCGCAGTGGGGGCAGATCAGGCCGCTCATGTTCTCGACAATGCCGATGACCGGCAGGCCGAGTTTCTCGATGAACTTTGCGGACTTCATCGCATCGAGCGTTGCGACATCCTGCGGGGTGGTAACGATAACAGCGCCGCGGACATTGGGAGCAAGCTGGGCGATTGTCAGGGCCTCATCGCCCGTGCCCGGGGGGAGATCGACCACAAGATAGTCGAGCGATCCCCAGTTGACCTCTGAGAGGAACTGCTGGATGGCCGCCATCTTCATCGGGCCGCGCCAGATGATAGGCGTGGTCGTGTCAGGGAGCAGGAAGGCCATGGAGATGACAGAGAGTTTCCCGGTGACATGGACGGGCTCGATCTTGTCGTCCATCATCGCGAGTTTGTGCTGCTCGATCCCCAGCATCTTGGGGATGTTGGGGCCGTGCATATCAAGATCGAGGAGACCGACCCTCTTGCCGTGGTTCGAGAGGGCGTACGCAAGGTTGACCGAGACGGTGGACTTTCCTACGCCACCCTTGCCGGAGAGGACCAGGATCACGTGCTTGACGTCCATATCCGCCTTAGGGGGGAGACCCTTGGCACCACCTTTTGCCGATGCGCAGGTGCTTGCGGTCGGGCAGCTCCCGCACTCATTCTTGCACTCCTCATCTGCCGGTTTCTCCGATGTCTTCGGGATCGTTTTCTTTGCCATGAAATGACTCCTGTAATCAGTATGTAATCCTATCCATTGTGTGCATAAGACAATAAAGATGTGGAGATCGTGACAGGGTTTGATCGGGGATGCAGTCGAAAGAAGTGAGAGCCGCGCCTTTTGCAGGGGCAGAACAAAATTCCCTGCGGACACGGGCGCACACATCAGTCTTTTACGCAGTCAGTACCTGAAGAGTAAGGTTTGATATCGAGCAGGGGGGTACCGTCCAGCGCATCGAGCCCCCGGACCACGAGCTGTAAACCTTCCCGTTTTACCAGGTCGGCAACGGCAAACCCGATTGGGTTGGGCCGGTCGGGCGACCGGGTGGCAAAAACCCCGTGCGTGATCCCGGTACCGGGCGGGGTTGCCTTCAGGGTATCCCGTGAGGACCGGTCCAGCCAGTAGAGCACGATCAGGTGCGGGCGGAACTCCACATCCTGTAATCCGTCTGCATAGGGTGGGAAAACCTCGATCACCGCTTCCCTGTCAGAGAGCCGGCCCTGCCGGGGGGCATCCCCGCGTTTGAGATAGGGGGAGTGGATCATGCCAATGGGCACCAGGTCCATAGAACTGCCGGGTCCGTGTCGTACTGTCATCCACTGATGCATATCGTTTCCGGTATTAAAAGCGTGGCGAAAAGGCAGGTCACCTGCGGCAGGGAAACCCCGGGGAACGGTTCTGAGGGGACCCTCTGCTTTCGTCACGCTTAACATCTTCCGGCTCCAACCGACCATCCATGAAGAAGCCGGCACAGAAACAGGGACCGGATCCATCACTCGCATCCGCTGTCAGCACCCTGACCGGAAAGCGCGAGGCGCTCCTCTCGCCTCTCGCCACCACCAGTACCGATGCCGTGCGGCGTCATAACCGGGTACCGGAGGATATCCGCACACCCTACTCCCGCGATGCCGACCGGATCATCCACACCCGGGCCTACACGCGCTACATCGACAAGACACAGGTCTTCTACCTTGTGGAGAACGACCATATCACCCACCGCGTCATCCATGTCCAGCTGGTCTCGAAGATCGCCCGTACGATCGGGCGCTGCCTCCGGCTCAACGAGGACCTGATCGAAGCAATAGCCCTCGGGCACGACATCGGACACATACCCTACGGCCATTTCGGCGAGACCTGCCTCTCCGCCCTCTGCGAACAGCACGGGATCGGGCCGTTCTCCCACAATGTCCAGAGCGTGCGGTTCCTCGACCAGATCGAGGACTGCGACCTGACCATGCAGGTGCTGGACGGCATCCTCTGCCACAACGGGGAGGCTGACGATGTCCGGATTGCTCCTGAACCGCTTGAAGGATGGGCGGAGTTCGACAGGAAGGTGCAGGACAATGCAGATGGCAGGCGATCGCGGTCACCCATGACCCTCGAGGGTTGCGTGGTCAAGTTTGCCGACACCATCGCCTATATCGGCAGGGATCTCCAGGATGCCCGGGACGTTGGGCTGATAGACGACACTACACCCGTCCCGGAGCGATCCCGGGAGGTGCTCGGCAGCACGAACCGGGAGATCATCAATACCCTGATCTACAATCTGCTGGAGAACAGCGATTCGGAAGAGAAGGGGTTCCTCTCGTACAGTACCGATGTGGAATCTGCACTGGTCGGGCTGCGCACATTCTCGCGGAAGAATATCTACAATAACCCGAAACTGATCTCGGAAAGCGGGAAGATCGAACGAATGTATGCAACCCTGTTCGATGCCTGCCTTGCAGACCTGGAAAAAGAGGACTTCAGATCAAAGATCTATACGGACTTCATCAAAACAGGGTGGACGAA
>Ga0172381_10004404_pt1 | contig 14605 bp, 10 predicted proteins | sample Leawel6488metaG_FD_119754 | JGI IMG/M metagenome (GOLD analysis project Ga0172381, IMG submission 119754) | Leachate microbial communities from a municipal landfill in Southern Ontario, Canada - Leachate well 64-88 metaG | ecosystem: Engineered > Solid waste > Landfill > Unclassified | place...
GCCTGCCTTTTCGGTGGGCTTTTTCTTTTTTACCTCCGCGCTCGTGGTTTGCGTAGACGTTCCACGTGGTTTAGGTTTGTCACCCCCCACGAATTGTTCACGTGTTCCTGGATAAGGCTCCGTAATATCCGGCTTAAATTTATGTCCGCCCTGCGCGGCATTAAACCTAGCGCGGGCCGCCGCGTTCTCAGCTTTTAGTGCTTCTGCTTGCTGTCCAGCAGTAGTCTTTACCACATTCGGGCGGGCTTGCTGACCTGCGCTTAGCGACGCTGTTATCTGCTCCTTGGTCCGCGCGGGTCTATACGTAGTTTCTCTGGGGGCGACAGTGATAGTAGGCGCAAGTTTAGCGCCCAACGCGCGCCCTTTCACATCAACGTTGTTAAGACGCCCCTCTGCCCTATCAATAAGTCTCTTAGTCAGCTTGTTCCCGCGCCTAAGCACATCCACGCGGGGCTTTTTACCGCTTGCCAAAGCAGCTTGAAGTGCTTTATGTACGTATCCCGCGCTAACCTCAAGCAACTCGCATCGACCAACACGAGACAAAGTTCGTGGCATCATAGTCACACCATCCTTTTGATCAACCATTTATACTGCTCCAGCTCCAAACGCCAGAACTTCGCCGACCGCAGCAGTTTACGGAACACCATCACCATGTTGGCGGTCAGGTTTAAGGCACTAAAATGCCGATACTGCTCCAACATATCCACGGTCATCTCATGTGGATACACCAGTTCTTCCAGGATCATGATTTCACTTTGGGTAGTCTCTCCGGTATCTGGCGAATCCTCCATAGAGTCGTTCGAGTTCTCGCCGCTTTTGCTCGGCGGACTTTCTATCTCGTGCTTGTTCTCGGGTTCGTTTGTAATCAACTCCTGGATCTCTTGAGGGCTTAACTTCTGCATCGAACAACAACTCCTCACCTAATTTTTGGAAGTCATCCTCAGGTAGGTCTACGGTTCCTGCCTCTTCCTTTCCGCGTATCATGACATCAAACATCCGCTCCTTCACTTTATGGGTGAACAGCTTCCGCGCCTCTATGGATGATCTTATATCTCCACTTTCATCGGTGACCACCAAGTTATGTGCATACACGTCACGCGCAGGCGCGGTCTTCGAGGTAGCGACATCCTTTAAGGATCTGATACGATGAGCGCGGTCGATACGCTGATTGATGTCTTGAGGATTCCAACCAATGTCGTAATTTATGACCGCATTAGCAGCATAAAGGTTTACACCAGTCTTAGCCGCATTACTTGCAAGCATGATGGGATACTTAAAATGGGGATCTTTATTAAAGGCGTTCTCAATGTCCTTGCGCTCTTTGATCCCCGCCGCGTTCTCCATGCCGACATGCCCCTGGCCCACAAACTTGATCATCCGCCCCGCAAGCTGCGGGAACTGGTGTTCAAGCTGTTGTTCCAGGAACTTCAGGGTCTCCACGTGCTCGGCAAAGATGATGATCTTACCGTGGTCGCCAGAACCCTTAAATTTACCATCACTGAAGTGATTGGCCACAATGTTGAGCATGCGATCCACCTTAGGATTACGCACAGGTGTCTCAAAACCTTTACCAGGATACTTCCGCGCCAGGATCGTTGGATCATTCAGACACTGCTGCATCTCTGTGAGGAACTGGTTCATATTGGGCGGTCTACCAGTAGTCTCAAGGATGTATTTATACTTCTCGCGCATCGCCGCCTTCGCACGGTCTTGCATGGCTTTATACGCGGGATAATCTGTCATGGTGATGGGGTTATAACCAGTATCAAAGTTAAGCGTGATACGCCCATCAGGATGTTTCTTAAAGGGCTCTTCTGTGCCATCCTTAGGCGACTTCTGGAACAACGGAAAGATCACCTTACCGGGCACAACAGACAACTCACCCAACCGCGCCTTAGCCTCAGGTGTGATCGCGGGATCGAGATAACGTTTTACGAGGCTTTCATACTTGGCTGCATTATCCTTACGGGAACTTACAGCATGCGCATCATCGCCCTTACCGTATTTCTCCACGAGGTCTTCCTTCTCTACCCTGAACATAATCTGATCAATTCTGCTTTGAAGGACTGGCAGGTTCTTCAGCCTCACGCCGCGCTTCCGCGCTACGGGGCGGCCAGCAGCATCAATCGTGGAGACATAATCCATATCCACGAAGTCGTTCTTAAATTTGGCAGCATCGCCGAACAACTCAGGTTTAAGCCACGCCAGGATGGCCTGCAAATCCTCGGGATCATTCTCCAAAGGTGTGCCGGTGAGTGCTACTTTATGGACCACGTTATCGAGCACTGCCTGTAGTCTCTGTGTGATGATGCCCGCGTCCTTAGCACCACTCAAGGCTTGTGCCTCGTCTATGACCACGACATCAAACCCCAAGTCGCGGATCTCCATCCAATCCTGCATAGAAAACGTGTTATATGAGGTCACCGCGATGGTGGTGTTGTCTGTGTTATCGGCCAAAGCCTTATAGGCCTCAGTCCTGTCCGCGCCCATGAGCAGTGTGTATTTATACTTGCTGGGGAATACATTCCCCTTCGCATCTCGCTTCGTCAGTGACGCATCCAGGTCTTTCATCCAAGATGTCTGCGCTACAGACGCGGGAGCCACAACAAGAGCTTTATGCTTTTTATTAGGCTCCAACTCGTTAAGACGGTTGAGCTTCTCCACCATACCGGCAATGGCGGTGACAGATTTACCTGTGCCTTGATCCATAGCCAGCAACGTTGATGTGTTGTCTAGTATGAAGCGCACCGCCGCGTTCTGATAGGGGCGGAGCTTTTTACCGGAGGTGCCTTGATTAAAACCCTCGATCTCTATAGGAGCGGTCGCAGTGGGTCCGTCTTTAATGGCACGCTTTTCCCGGACTTCCTTCTGATACTTCGCGGCGAGATCGCCAATGAGTTTATCGGGTGCATAAGCGTAGTAGCCACGATTGATTGTCTCCAGGATGTTGCTGCTATACGCATTGTCACCAAAGAACTGTTTAAGGAATCTGTGTGCCGCATCATAGTGCTCCAATCCGACAGTATAACGATCATGTATGGGATCATACGTAAACACACTGGAGTCTCTTATGAACTCCGCGCCCGGGTCAGTTTCCCATGACCTGCTTTTACTAAGCATGGTAGCCCTGACAACATCATGGAAGGTAGGCGCTTTGTCTTCCTTAGCCAGCACCTCTTCACGCCGCTTCTTACCCATCTGCTCCAAGTCTGCCGCGTCTGTGCGTATGGGCGGCGCGTTACCCTCGGCTTCCTTAAAGAGCTTACCAAGACTCAGGAACATACTGGTGCCATCTGTGGTGATCCTGATGGCGTTGTTCTCACCTACCATGGTGGCGGGGAGACTCGCTTTATCACTGGACTCTTCATACTGCTCATAAAGACGGTCCAAGACAAATCTTTTACCGATCACCTCTTTATCGACGGTGACCTTAAAGTTGATCTTGTTCTTTACGGATTTTATCGCATCAGGCGCGGTCGTCGTATCACGAGCAATCGTGATGAACTTAGCACCTGGATAAACTTCATTGATCACGGATAAAAGCTGCCTCGATGGTGCCAAACTCTGTGCGAAGTTAGTATCATCTCCCCAAAGACTGCCTAGCCCCTGTATCACATACTCCCAGCCTCTTGTGGCCAACCCCGCGTCCTGCGGTGTAAACCAGATGTGCTCGTTGTTTGAGTAGTCTTCACCATCCTCGAAGGCGATGTTTATGTGTTTATCACGACTATTGCCGAAGGCCAGCTCTGTGTTCCCCACCTTTACAGATGACCCCAACGTCAGTGAACGGTGCATGAACAGCCAATCCTGAAGCGCTCGCACATCCTTGAGCTGCGGCACTCCGCGCACCTGCCGGTTAAACACCCTAAAGGTGTGCTCTTGCTTACCGATCTGCGCCCGCATGTCTATGGTGCCGTCATCGTTTACCGATAAAACCTTACCGGCTACCGGATCTTTGGTTTTTACGTCCGTGACTCCGGGTAGCAGTGTCACGGTGTCTCCTACCTTCATGCGCTGGACGCCTTCACGGTCGCGGATGACCCAAAAGGCATCTTTATTGCGCACATTGCCCACATACTTAGGGGCGGCGGGATCAATATGGAGTTTACGGTTAAATTCATCTTTGATCTGATCCAAAGGCACATTAAAGGCCTTACGATCATTCCCGCGCCCTGTGATGACGGTGACAACATTCCCGAGGATACCTTTGATGATACCTAAACCAGAATTGGTCTGCACACGCTGACCCACATGGGTATAAACATCAGTCTCACTGTCTTGCGTCAGGTTTTTACCACCAAAGCCGCCGCCCTCTGGCGTGATGCTGCGAGAGCGCATGATATCGTCTAAGGTTTTACCAGCCGCGCCTAAGTAGATGCCACCACTGTTGGAGTTATACTGGAGATGCGGATTCACCCGTTCGAGCTGAGCAATGACATACTGGATGGTCCCCTGACTGATCGGTTTACCATGTGCGTTTAAGTCACTGATGACTTCCTGCATCTGCACAGAGGTCCGCCCGCTCTTACGCGCTCGATGCAGCGTCTCTACGACGAGGCGCTCATCATATCCGCGCAGCACTTCATCAGGCAGCGTGGTAACGCGGAAGGTCTCAGGCACAAAAGCATCAATAGCTTCAGGATAGACCGTATGGATATCTATGCGACCTTCTTCCGCTTTCGCGTGCTCCGCCGACTTCGCGTTTAAGGACACTTTATATGTACCCTTTAATGCGTCATAGCCGAGCACTGTGGCCTCTTGCTCTTTGTTGGGGTCCAAAGAGCCCTTGGCTAGGATCACTTTATCCCCTACCGCATACTGTTTATCGGTGGGCGCGGCGTCGGTGACTTCACGGGCATTGACGGTCTTGACTTCGCCACTTACAGGGTTCTTGATCTTCATGGTTTGATCTACATCAGATACACCAGAGACCACATAATAAGGCTGTCCACCAAATACCACACGCTTATTAGGTTGAAACCTCGGCAACCCCGCCCTATCCACGTATTCCTTATAGGCTTTACGCATGTAGGACATGGGGCGACCCACCATCTGCGCCAAGCGCTGCAAAGGTGGGATCGCCTCCTCCTGGGCCTTTTTGTTCTCCGCGTTAGCGCGGTCGGTGTCCATGGAGGAGGCGGGGCGATACCATAAATACGTGCGGACGCGGGGGAAAGAAGCCTTAGAAGCCTGAAGCCAACCAGCACCACTAGGACGCTCTTGACTGTTGGACCATTGCATTAAAACCCCATCAGGCCCTCTACGGGTTACACGATTTTCACCAGGATTCAAAGGCATGTTGTTCCTCCGATTTTACTTGCTCTCCAATAAGATCCCGCGCCTTACGATAGAACTTTCCTTCTGCCAAGGGTAGAGCTGGCTACCCGCACTCTTGCCGCGCAGATCCTGCGGACCCTCGGGCCGAACGGACGCGGGAGATGGCCTACCCTTGCCTTTCATCTTGCGCCCTGAGAGGGGTTCCATGGTTGGTGATAGATCCAAGCGTGACCTCAGTCTGGGATCGAGCATTTGCGCATTAGCGCTACTGAGATTCTGCGCAATGGGGCGCGTGACAGCATTAGCGCCGGAATTTCGCTGCCGATCTGTGGCCGCGTTCATCAAGTCTTCGCTATGCGTATTCAAAGTTCTTTCCACCCGCCGGTATAACCTACTTGCCTTTCCCGCGCGCTTTCTACCAGCGGCGTCAGCCGGAAACGCTGTGTAAGCTGCAACAGCCTTATTCGCCCTCCTTTCTAAAGATCCCATGCGCTTATTATTTAACACCAGCCTTGCCGCCTCTGGCGTGTTAGCGCGGGCGCGGTTTATCCAAGGTTTAAGCTCGATCATCTCTTTCAACCGGCTCTGCTGGATCGCGGATTCTGTGATCTCGTGCTTCAACTCCCGCATCTTACCGCCGCGTTTACCGTGCAGGGCGCGGGCGGCTTTATGCTCCATCTTACGAAGGCGGGTGTAATAATCAGGAAACTCAGCAAGATGATCCTTAGCAATCTCCTGAGCAATACCAGCTTTAGGAGTATGCTCATGCTCTACCTTAGTGCCCATACGAAGCTGCTGTTTAGGGAACCTTTTGACATCCATACCAGCAGCTTTACCACCTTTGATATACTCACGTTCCATAAGACTTCCGCGCCTTACGATAGAACTTTCCATGGACGCTGGGGACGGCCTACCAAACTTTTTGACAACGCGGTCACTGCGCTGTGATATTGGACCCTCTATGACGCCTTGACCCGGCCCAAGCACACGCCTTACGGCAACGCCGTAATTCGCATCAGTCAGCGCCGATCTGATCACACGTCGGGGTTCAGAAACATTGCTTCTACCCGCTGCACTTAATCGTCGGCTCATCTCGTTAATTACATCATCGCGAGCGTCAAACTCAACACCAGAAAACCTTGATCGCGCCCGCCGTGCTGCGCTGGAAGTTCTTGAATCCAGCTCATTGGTTCGCTTCCGCGCAGCCTCGCCGCGTTTCATACTCTGCGCCAACGCATCCGATGCTGGCGTGTTAGCGCGGGCGCGGTTTATCCAAGGCTTCAGCTCGATCATCTCCATAAGTCTACACTGCGTGATTACAGGGAGTGCTTCTTTAAGCATATTTTGTTCCTTTCTTTTCGGGCTTTACGCCATATACCGCCGCCCTACGTGTGATCTCGCGCTTGAGGTGCGGATGTTTACCACTGAGTTTAAGGGCGGACTTGGCAGACGTTTTATCAAAGATGGGATAAAGCCCTTTGTCTGCATGACCTACACGTTCCATGGTAGGCGCAGCAAACTTATTCTTGGGGATCATGGCTCTGGTTTGTTCTGATAAAGCCTCACGCATTTTACTCCCGCGCCCCTGCGCGAGTCTCAGCTTGTGCATCTTGCCGTTCTTCGCACTGAACTCCACTACATCCGCGACCCCTGTGGCACCATCAAACACGTCGCTGGGGCGCGGGAGTGGGAAACCTTTACGGACGTAGGCAATAGTCACATGAGGATTGTAGATCGGATGCGTATCAGTGCATTTCAGCAGTCTACGCAAACGAGCATTTACACGCTTGAGGTCATCACTGATCACGGCGATCTTGAGCACATCATACTCAGTGGACTCGAACTTAGAGACAGCGCCAAGTTTATACTTGATGGGACCAACACCACGTAGAGCGCGGGCGACAAGTTTAGGATCATCTGTATGCAGACCATACTTTATGGTGATGTGCGGATGTTCATCACGTCCATCATCAGCAAGATCAGTATCCTTTACGATCTGTTTACCATACACCATGATCTTCTGTGCCAAATCTATAGGTAATGCTACTTGTGTAGAACTAAAGTTATATCCACCTACTCTAGCCTCCTGTAGATTCCCCGCCCGCGCTACCGCGCTTAACTTTAGCCACGCCTTCCCTATAGCGCCTGCCTTGCTTAGGCCACCGGCGCGCTTAAAGTTCCCATAGCGCTTGCGAAATCTGTTCATATCACCACCGGAATCCCTAACCTGATTACGTGCGTCACGCAAATACGTGGCAAAGCCGCCTCGAACCTCTTTATTCCCTAGCCGCTGCTTGCTCCCGCGCACCGCAGGATTGGAGTTATCCAACCCGGCGCTGGCAAATGCCTCATTCCTGAGTTCAGCACGCGCCGCTTTTACAGTGTTGCGTGTATTTGGGTTAGCGGATGCTATAACCTTTTTATCCAGCTTTGCTTGGCTTAGCTGCCCGCCATCGTAGCTGTCATGCCGCAACTCATGCGCCAATGTCTTGACTGATGCGCGCTTAGTCGGAGCCTCTGTGCTATTACCCCAAGCAATGGACCCATTACCGTTCACCTGCGAAGTTGGGGCGCTCTGCCTATACATAGGCACAGAGAACTCATTGGGCGTAAGCGCTTTAGTTCGTCTAGCCGCGCGGAACTCTGGATCAGTCAATGTGCTTGTTGTATACACCTCTCGCAATATGGCCCTGCGGAGTTTAGGCCCTAAGGTCTCAAAGATGTTCACCTTACACCTCCTATAAAAGATCCCGCCGCCTACGCATATACGCAGACGGCGGGGAGATATACCTGGACTTTATGGGTTTTATACTGGCACGTTCTCGAACCTGTGAGCGCCCCTATGCTTAAACACATCAGCAGGATCATGTTCACCTGTAGCAGTATTCCATGCTTGTGGATTAGCACCTGTGATATCTTCAGCTCTGGTAGATCCATCAAGATTTACTGCTCCACTAAGCATATCACTTGGTGTTCCTCTACCAGCACGTGCGCGCTTCCGCGCCTCCTCGTCACGACGCCTGAACTCCCTGTTTTCAGTCCGCTCATCCAAGTCTTGTGCACTGGCGAGACCGCGATTTTTACGGGCGAGTTCACGTTTATCACCAAAGACCTCACGAGGTTCGATACCAAACGCTGTAGTCTTCATACCGATCCTGATGGTGCTACCATCCACATGCACAAACCTGGATGGATCATCCGCCAGCCGCGCTGCGTTGATCATGCTGGAGTCGATGACGTTTACGTTCCTGCCCAGTGTGGGGTTATAGACCTCCATGCGTGTCGGGAACAGTGCTTTATGGCCATACCCGCGCCACCATTTATTCAGCATATCGCGGCTACCAGCGATCTGATCCAAACTAAGTCCTCCACTGATACTATGCTCAGTAAAGGCATCAGGGTTCTTCACATAATACTGCACTTCAAACTCTGGATCGTTATACTCCCCGCGATCCTTGGGCCGCATCCCCAGCTCAGGCAGACTGTATACGTGGGTGGCGTTATCGCGCTCATCATACGGGAGGTTATAATACCCAGGTTGCACATCCTGGAACATCGAACGGATCTTGGCAACCTTTATTGCCGTAAACTCTGTGGCATGTGCCTCGATTGAAGAACCACGCAACCTGCCCAACAGCCTGACTTCATTGGGACGCATGACGCGGACTTGCAGACTGTCCAAAACACTCGTAGCGACCTTTTTACCTGTGGGTGATTCCTTAAAGTGTTTGTTTACGAAGTTGGTCACAAACATGCTGAAAGCATACCCAAAAGCATCAACGATGGTATCCAGCAGCGCAGAGCGCGCGGAGTTGATGATATTCACAGGACTGAACAAACCAAACGTGGTAGCCAGCCCTTTAACGAATCTGGCGTACAGATTACCCAGAGCTTTTACAGCCATATCTGTGAGCTTAGTGAGCATACTGTTACGCAGATGCGGATCACGTTGTCTCTCCAACTCTAGCTGCCCCACCACCGCCGCCTTCATATCGCGATCTCTGCCCAGCATACTGCCGAGTCCATCTTCGATATTCCGCCACAGCACAGCCAAACCTTGCAGAGTGTCCAACTCCGCCCGACTCTGGTTAGCGAAGTTCAAACGCACTGCGCTCTTTAACCCATCATCCTGGAAATCTGGGTTGTGCCGGATTTTATCCTCTGCTACCGCCCGCTCCGCGTAGAGGGCGCGGAGATGTTTTACGAAGGCGTTATAAGACTCCTGAGCACCACTACGAGCACCAGGATCATCAGGAGCGATCTTATAATCACGAATACCCATAGCTGTAGCAGCACCAGTATCAGTAACAGCCACATCACCCTTTTGTGTGCGCTTAAAACCATGCTGAAGGATATCACCCATATTGGCGTAAAGCGTTAAACCCTGCAAACCACTGGAGATGTTTTTGGTCTGCTGCTCCTTGATAGTCTGGATCAATGGATTCGCCCAAGCCAAATAATCATTGGCGCGCTTATCACCTGGGACCATTTGAAATGCTCCCAACAGCGTCATCGCTTGGCCTTCCTGCGCCGTCCCCGTCGCCACATGTTGCAGGCGCTCCAGGGTTTTATAGTAAAGACTATCTTGTGCAAACAAGCGCACAGGCACCACTTCGAGAATCGTGCGCTTGGTTACAGGATCTTTACCTTTGATCTCATAAAGCTCACCACCCGGCCCAAACAGCACAGTGCGGTGCAGATCAGGCAAATGGATCTGACCGATCTCCATGAGGGTGCGGGCGGCGGATTCTTTACCACTGATACGCATAAAGACATGCTTAAAAGCATTAGTGATAGTTTCAGCAGTCTTCAGGTATTCCTTACCAGTGGATGTGGTAGTGTCCTTGAGGATATCCCGCGCGTTCTGCTGCAACAGCTCTTCAGTAGTCATACCTTTAACAAGCACACGCTCATCAAAGTCGTACTTGCTCTTTAAGTCCCTAACCGTATTGGAGTCGCGGTTAGTGGCATAGTTATCAGCAGCATCAAGAGCATCTGTTAGTGCAATACTTCCAGTAGGTCTTGTGATGATCTTGGCTCTTTGCTCCCGCGCTCCCACGTATAAATTACGCAGCAGATCTGCTAAGCCCATCTCGCTGCCCTGCTGGAAGTCCATGAAGCCTTCCTGCTTTAAGCGCGCGATCAACGTGCCTCTGGATTGTCCTGTATGCAGTGGCGGTATAAAGGCATAATTGATCTGTCCCCAAGCACCGCCTTCCGCGCTACTGCGTGTGGCTATAGTCCAACCATCCAACGGCGTATTACGGGCGTTAGCCTCATCGGTGTGGTATCGGTTGTTACTATATGCAGTGATCAGGTTCAACCATGAACCTACAGCTTTATCCACAGTCTCATCAGACGCCAGCATCTTATCGCCGCGCCTACTGCGTTCTTTCTCTGTGGCGTTAAACGTGTTATCTAAGGCCTTCATGTAGCTGTGCTTCCATGTAGCCGTATAATGCGGTAAACGTTTAACAACATCCTTCAAGTCTGCCAAGGCCTCGTTGCTCAGCTTGTTCGTCCGCGCATCCTGCTGCTGATTCAGGTAATGCTGCAATGCCTGCGCACCCGAATAAAACATCGCAGGGGCAATAGCAGCATCATCCATAGGCGGGGTGTCACTGATGTCCTTTACGGCCAAGTCGTTAAAAGAGATCACACCATTATGTGAGTAGTTATTGGACTCCTCACGTATGATATGCAGGCGCTCCTCTTCCTTAGCGATCACCTGCTCGATATACTCCAGCGTCTCCTGCGTAGGCACCAGCTTAGTTCCTGATACACGATCACCAGTCATCACAAGAGGTTTGGATAAATCATCCATAGTCGTGAATTGTTTGCCCGCGCCATAGGCAGCGGCAACAGCGGCCTGACGGATATACTTACGAATAGGTGTTCTGATGGTGTCATGTTCAAACACCTTAAAGCCATACGTGATATCGCCGTTCTCACTCACATACGACCCCAACTCGATACCGCCCTCCTGGCGCATAGTGTCGGCGGCGTTACTGAACATCAGGCTATACTTACGCTCTTTGGTGTGCTCCACAATCCTGGATGCGGCATAAGTCCTTAAAGCCATAGCACGTAATTCATCATTATGGACATCCACATAGCCATTTAACCGCAGACCCTTAAAAGCCTTCTCCCGCGCCCCCGCGCCTTTCAGCTTTGTGGGGTCTTCGCCGCCCAGGTGTGTGCGCATGGTGATAGCGAGATCCTCAAGTGTGGCATCATCAATCTTGTTGTTCTTGATGGCATACTCAGTTCTTGGTCTACCCACCAGTGCAGCAAGTAAAGCAATACCTGCATTGCTCTTATCAAGCATGGCACCTTCACGATCAAGATCGGACTCAATGCCTGAGATATCCGCCGCCGCGTCTTCTACGTCACGCAGCTTTATCCACGACTTATTCGGATCGGTTAAACGCAAACACGCATGATCCTGATGACCCTCGGATGTGTTGTTTACCAACGTGATGGCGGCGGGTGGAGCAAAGGCATAAAAATACTGCTTATACCCAGTGCGGTCATTCAGCAAACCAACCTTTGTGATCTCCTGAGATACACCACCCGGCATACCATCAGGCATAGACATAACGTCCACTGAAATGACTTCGCTGTTATGCTTCTTTGGCAGCGCCCCAGTTACTGGAAATGCTCTCTTTGCTCTATCAGTGTTTAACTGATATTCCATCCCTGGTTGTGGTCCTGCACTTGCTCCGCTCCCCCGCGTATTACTCTTATTCGTTTCCGCCGCGCCACTGCGTATAGGCTTCTTCCACCCCACCTCTTCGACCTCAGCCAGGGTCGATTCCATCATCCTCTTCCCAGCCATCATCGACAAACAATGTGCTTGTTTTACTGATGGTAGGTTCATACTTGTCAAGAAGCTCAAAATCTGCCGGTTCATGTGCTCTCTCCTCCGCGCCTATGCGCGTATCATACAGGATTTGCAGCGCCCTACAGTTAAAGTGACCATTGTGAGTCAGTGATTTAGCCTTAATCACAAAGGTCACCTTATGAATCGCTACCTTCAATAGTCCTATAATTGTGGATACCGGCTTCCCCGTGATCCGCGCTATATCAACAAAAGAAAGCCCCACCTCCTGACTCAGCAGTAGCACCACTCTTTGGGGTTCATTGAGCACATGGATGGCCTCATAAACCGCTTCCAGAAAGAGTTCCCAGTCCGTGGTCGTTTGTGCGTTCGTCGCTAACCCGCATCCACAGGCTATTTGCTCTAGGACGGCCACATTCCACTTGTGGCAATAGACGTTTTTTCGGGCCATGGTTGAGCCATTCCTTTGTTAAGATGGAACTACTTGGTATCCAATAATTTGGTGTTGACATTAAACCAAACCGGATCAAGATCCCTTGTATCCACATGGTTTTTGTGCATCAACCGGAACGCTATCAACCTTGATCCCTTAAACCTATCAAAGGCATACTCAGGCACTATGACATAATCAGTGACAAACAACATCGCCAAAGGTTCAGGCACTATAAAGTCAACGATCATTCCATAAGGTGGTCTTTCCCTTAGTATTCCTTGGATATCATTGGCATTGATCTCACCCTTTATACTGACCTCTGCTTTTGATTGTATAACAGGTATTTTCCAATGAGCATGTTGTATCTCTTGTATGACTTTATCACGCCGCGTCTCCACGGGTTTTGGTGCTTCCGCGCTCTGCGTGATTTTATCCGCTTTGGGCTGTTTATGCTTAGCCTCATGCGCAGGCAATCCTTCGGCCTGCTTTACAGGTTTCTTGACCTTGTTCTTTGCACCTTTAGGTCTTCCGCGCCTTGCGGGTTTCTTCTCGATGTCCTCGTTGATGTTGAGCTCATTGAAGTCCTTGCGATCTTTAGCGTTACTCATGGTGTTTGTTCTCCTTTTATGTTTGTGGCTGCTGATGCTGGTGTGCTCAGTGCTCCTACCAATACTCCATCTGCTCTTATCCCTACTTGCAGGCTTAACTTCCGCGCCCCCGCGTCTACGGGTATGATGGTGACCCATGTGACTGTGGTGTCTGATTTGTTTACAGCATGGTTCATCATTATGGATATGATGATTGTTACCAACATCATATCCATAATAAATCCCGTCCACGCATCCCAATCGTATCCTGCTCTCATGACTCCGCGCTCCCGCGTCCCTGCGTGTTGAGGATGAGGCTGTTCAGCACTGTTGAATTGGCTATGATAGATCCTGTTGGTATCTCCATAGTTGCCATCATGACTGGTTGTAACAGGATTACAAATGCTCCTATCTTGATACCGCGTTCCCACGTGATTTTATCCATGGAGCACACCCGTAATGAGCAGGTCATTGGTGCGCCACCAATCATAGGAATCCCAGCTCATCTCCCTCGATATGTCCTTGCCGCGCACACTATACCACAGGGCATAGATATGATTGGATAAAGCGTAAATGAGTGTGGACAGCCCAGGGCAAGCATGCAAGAACCCGGCAACAGCGCCATTGTCACCAACGATGGCCTTATAAAGACTGTTCACGAATCCCGTAAACTGCACGCTGGCATCATTGGGTTGGACCTCATCAAGGATCAGCGGACCCTCCATGTAATCGGCCTTTTCAAGCACAATCACAAACTTATCTGGTTCCCCCGCAGGGGATAAAGTCAAAAAGTCCACCGTTTTGGGGTTAAACCCCTCCGAGTGGACCATACTGATTACCCTACGCATCAAGCCAAAGATGGACTTGCGGATATTTGGGCTTGTCGTCATCATCCTATGCAACTGCGCGCCTCTGTGTAAGTTAAATTGAAACATCGCATACTCCCTTCATAAAATAAAAATCCCCCACCATGATACATGATGGGGGATGAAAGCTCCAGATACTTTACGACTTTTTCACGACGCTGAGTTTATGGCCGGTATCGAACCCGCGCTCGAATCCTGCGGAGAATCCTGCGGTGTATCCAAGCATGTAGTAGTGCTCCAAGATACCATCATCAGTCAGTTCTTCTGTGCTGGTGGCGATATCATTCTCTGTGATCTCCGCGTCCTCGGGTTCATCCTGCTGAGGGACTTGCTTGCTTTCAGCGAGCTTAGGCATGAGGATCTCGACAGCCGTGCCACGCCACCACTTGGCGAAGTCCTTGGACTCCCGCAACTCGATGCCGCTGCCACTGTTGATCAGCTCGTCGATGCGCATGAGGTCATGCTCGAACATTTCCTGACCCTTCTCCGTGAGGCTCTCGAAGTTCTCCTCATTCATCATAGGGATGATGACAGCCTCATCGCAGCACTCGTTCTTGCTACCATCATGCACTTCGATACCATGTTTGAGACACACACACGC
>Ga0172381_10004405_pt1 | contig 14599 bp, 16 predicted proteins | sample Leawel6488metaG_FD_119754 | JGI IMG/M metagenome (GOLD analysis project Ga0172381, IMG submission 119754) | Leachate microbial communities from a municipal landfill in Southern Ontario, Canada - Leachate well 64-88 metaG | ecosystem: Engineered > Solid waste > Landfill > Unclassified | place...
AACCATTCCTGCTCTCTACGATGCATCGGGGTGGACAGTAAAGGAAACCGCTGTCAGTGCAGACCTCTCGGGGTTACACAACGCTACGTCGAATGCCGATATCACGGGCGGCGAGCTTGGCTCTCTGACCATCACAATCAACGCCACGACCAAGACAATCGTTCGTTCCGCGGGGAACTGGGGCACGGCCGGCGTTAAAATAGGTGATGTCATCACGCTGACCGGAATGAGCAATGCAGGGAACAATTACCCTCTCCTTGTCACGAATGTATCAGGAAGCACGCTGACGTGTTTCGAAGCGACCGACCTGGTTTCTGAAGGCCCGACGGCCTCCGTTTCAGCGACCGTCGCCCCTGGAAATATACTCGAGACTGCGAAACGAGTACGAAAGCTCTCTTGGACGATTGAATTTCCTCGTGGTCTTGTAAAGTGGAACGTCAATACACCTCAGAACCATTCGATCCCCGTAAAGGCATACTACCGCCAGAAAGGAGGCTCCGACGGATCGTGGATCGAGGCGCCGGCATGGACGGGCGAAGCCGGAACGACCATTACGAGAAATAAGCCAATCACCATGCGTTTCACGACGATCACGGCTGATCTCGGTACCTCATACGTTGGGGAATACGAGACTCGTGTTGTTGTCGAGCAACCTGCCGCGAACAACGATGATACCTATACCTATTTTGAAGGGTGCACATGGTCTTCAGTGCGTACGTCGCACGCGGTCGCGCCCGTATCCCCGAAAGCGTCCGATAAGGTTGTAATGATCGCGGTAAAGGTTCGCGCATCATATCAGCTCCAGGATAATATCGAAGAGTTCAATCTCATGGCTGTTCCCGTGCTGACACGAACGGGCGCCGGTGCCAATGAAGCAGCGATCAGGGCATTACCTAACAATCCTGCCGCTTCCTTTATTCACGCGTGCATGGACGCTATCAATCCACGTCCCCGCCTCGCCTCATCGATGGATTTCGTAACACTCAAGGCCTGGGCTGATTCCTGTACAGCGTTGGGACTCGAGTGCAATACTGTCGTATCCTCTGGTACTGATATGGGCACCCTGCTTCAGCAAATAGCCTCCGCCGGTCGTGCCATCTCCTTCAAAAAGGATATGTTGTATTCGGTCGCTCACGATGCGGTAAAAAGTGCCGATGTCGCGCATATTACGCCACGCAACGCGTGGGATTTCTCCTACACGAGAACCTTCGAAACACTTCCTCATGGATTCAAGATCCCGTTCATCAACAAAGAACAGGATTATGAAAGCGACGAACGCATGGTGTTGGGCGACGGCTATATCTACGACACCGAAAATGACAGTAATCTGCGTGATGCCTTCGGTGCCATTCATACGACGGCCGAAGAGTATCTACCAGGACAGAACTATATTGAAGCCACCGAATTCGAAGAACTTTCATTGTTTGGCGTTACTTCCCCCGCTCAGGTATGGAAAGCAGGGCGCTACGCATGGGAGTGCCGAAAGTACAGAAATACCGTCTACTCTGTAAACATGGATATCGAGCAACTGGTCACGACTCTTGGAGACAAGGCACGGTACAGTCATCCCATACTCTCGCAGGCCCTCTGGTCAGCACGAATTACAGCCATCAATAACGATGTTGACGGCGACGTGGTTTCCGTGAACATTGACGCTCCCGTTACGTTGGCCGCTACCTATGGATGCAGGATTCGCACCCCCAGCACGTCGATCTATCGAGCGCTTTCCAACCCAGTGGGAGAAACAACGTGCCTCGTCTTCACGACGGTCATACCTGCGGCCTCTTCCCCTTCTGTCGGGGATCTCGTCATGACAGGCCCCGCGGGCAACGAAACTGAAGAGGTTATCGTTGCTGACATAAAACTCAACGATGACTACTCTGCCACGCTATCACTCATCCCTTATGCCCAGGAGGTGTTCGACGCGAACGACGATACGCCGGCCGATTTTTATTCGCGCATCATTCAAACCTCGAGGGGCGTCGTGAGGCAGGCGTTGGACAGCGATGAGTTCGCTGAGACTATTGCGGCAGAACAAGGAAACCCCACGAATATTTCATCGTCCTATGCCGATTATTTGAGCGGCCTTTTGCAGGCACAGGTGGATCGTGCCATCACCTACTATACGCAAGTTGCTGACCCCTCGCTCGATTGGACGACCGATACACTGAAGAATGAGCACATTGGAGACTTTTGGAGAACTGCGGCCGGCGCCGTATGGCAGCAGTGGTCAGGAACCGCATGGAATGAGATCTCTGATCCTGTCGCGCAACAGTCGGCGGACGACGCGCAGACTACAGCGGATACGAAAGTCACGGTATGGGGGGACCTCACCGCGGCACAAGCATCAGCGGAAGCGAACGATCTCTTCTTGGCTTCAGGACTTCTTTATCGGTGTCTAACGGCCCTCGCCGCAACGTATGAGCGCATCACGCCAAAACGATGGCCCGATGGAACGACACTCCCCGCAGCCGCGACCCACGAACCTCTTTTGGTCGGTGATACCTTCTACAAAACGGATGACCGACAGTGGTATGTGTACACAACGAGCTGGGTGGCGGACGGAGAACCTCAACTCGTACCTGAGGATATACCTGCATACTCCCCCAAGAACCTTGGCCGCTACGAGGCCACACATCCCGCAACACATAATCCCGGCGATTATTGGACGGTCTTTGACACCGATGACACCCCCATTGAAAGGGGTATCTGGTATGACGCCGCGGGCACCGCGACAAGAATCAGCGCGGTATCCGGTGAGACTGGGTACACGACCGACGCGACACTTTTAGCGAAACTGTCATCTTGCATGGCGGACGTCGCGTGGTGTGAAAAGAATAGTTATGGTGTTGCCGCAGACTATGGTATCGCTATGTTTTTTGAGTCGTTTGGAGCAGTTACGGCGTTCATACAAGAACTCTATGCCCAAGAAGTAGTGCTATCTTCCCTTGGATTTTTGAAGTCACACGACTATGCTGAGACAGGGGGGTACCCTACTGCCGGGTTCATGCTCGATGTAGCAAACCAGCTAATAAAGGCGTATGGCGCAAAATTCGTAAACGCAGAAATAACAGGAAAGGCGATATTGCGTGAACTTGTTATGGCAAATGTAACCGCTGGTTTAAATATAGCGAGGCGTAACAGCGTGGAGGTGTCATCTACTACCGTTACTCCTGGCGGTATTCCTGTTGGGTTAAAGCAATTACAATTTTTAGCATCAGGAATAGTAAATATTTCTGTTGATTATTACGTGATACCTGGAACAACAGGGAAATTATATCTTTCTCTTTACGATAGCGATGGTGTTTACAAAAGCTCTGTTTGGTCAAACGAAAGTATAACCAATACTTCTTATGAAACACATACAGAAAACTCTATTACTATAGAGGCCGGTGATTATGTGTCTCTTACAATGGCAATAGCTTCTGGTGGATCAAGAGTATACTCAAAAAATCTAAAGATATTAATTAACGAAACACCAGGAATATTGGAGTTTATAGGAGAAAACTACCCATGAAAAAACTAACATTTTTGTTGATTATTTGTTTTATATGTGTATCTTGTTATTGCCCTGTTGTGCCGCATGATACAGAACCACTTCTCGCGCAATGGACGGCAAGCACTGTTGTTTGCGGTAATATGAACTTTACATCCATATTAGTTGTTAAGGGGGTAAATGTCCCTATTTTTATAATAAAACAAAACAATAGGTGGTATTTTTGGTCTGATACTTATGGCTATGGGGATGAAATATTTATAGAAAATTAGGGAGGGGTAATGAGTAGAAACGAAATAGACCGCCATGAGCAAATAGAAACGAGATAGCTTTCCCTATTGCCCTCCATTAGCTTTCTCTATATAATGTAAATAAGTGCAAGGAGGCCAGCATGGATGAACATCCTATTGCCTACCACGAAAAAATACTGACGAAACTGGAAGAAGATATCGGGAAACATGACTCGAGGCTCAATGCACTTGAGAAGGCGGCTGCCGTGCGTGAAGAACAAATCAGAAACTTGTTCATCGCCGTAGGCAAGATGGAGAAGACCGCCGAAATGATCCAAGCCGCGGTAGAAAAGATGAAGGAAAAGCCAGCGAAGCGATGGGAGTCGATCGTCGATACAGTACTAAAAATAGTCATCGGTATTCTGCTCGCCTTATTTTTTGCTAAGATAGGGATTCAGCCGTGAAGTTTGCGGCTCAACGGTGGTTTGGAGAGATAGGTGAAAGCGCGTGCTACGCGTTATCCATCATTGCGCTCGCGGAGTCCTTTGCCCGTCGCCCGTGGACCATCGGGGATATCGCTTTATTCATCGAAGACGCCATCCTGAAAAAATACATCTACTATAACGAAAAAGACCATACCGACCCCAATAACTTCCTTGTTGAGCATCCCGATTCCATGTTGAAAGATCTCACTAAAATAAACTGGGCAGTACGAAAAGTAAACGAAAATGTCTCATCGTTTGTCGCCTCACCGGATGAACTTGTGATCTACCAATATCGCAGAGTGGTAATCGATAAGAAAGGCAAGAAGATCACCTACCTACATTTTTGCACCCCAACGTATGATCCTCTTGGGGATTCGCTTACGCGCACGCAGGGAGAGCTGTACTCGCTACGAGTCTTCAGGAGGTCATAACAGTGTTAGCCTACAAAGATATCCTCTGCATCAGTGATCCTCATTGTGGCCATCGATACGGCATTCTTCCTCCCGAATGTATCAGCACATCACTCCGCATCCCTACTTCCCCCAAATGGGAGGAATGGCAGACGAAATCATGGGATTTTGTGGCCTCTACACTGACGAAAATCACTCCAAAACGAGGTTTTGATGCTGTTTTCGCACTGGGGGACAACATAGATGGCAACGCACGAAAGAACGGGGGTATCGAACTGCTCACGTCGAACAGGGATGAACAGGTAGCGATCGCCGCGGCCTTCTATGAGCACATCAAGCGAAAAATGACGGTCATGGTTCGAGGAACACCGTACCATGTCGGCACCGAAGAGAACTGGGAAGACATCCTGGCCCGCGAGATCAAGGCTGACAAGATTGGCGATCATGAGTGGCCTGAAGTGAACGGCGTGATTTTCGACCTGAAGCATAAGGTAGGAAGTTCCTCAGTTCCCCACGGCCGGCACACGGCACCTTCACGCGCCGCGCTCTGGAACATGATTTGGGCAGAACGAAAGATGCAACCGAAAGCCCGTATCCTGTTACGCGGGCACGCCCACTATTACGATATCTCCGGCGACCGATACAAGTTGGCCATGATCCTTCCTGCCCTACAAGGATGGACGGGATTCGGCGCCAAGGAATGCGAGGGTACCGTGGATTACGGCATGATAACCTTTAGGGTTTTCGAGGATGGATCGTTCACATGGCAAGAACACTTTATGGACATGACCTTTGCCGCTGCGCAAAGCCTACACATATAGATTTATCTATGGAGGCCCCCTGGATGGATATCAAGGAATTAAGAAAGTCGGTCGCTGCGCTCCCTAAGCCACGAGCGAACAACCATAAATTCACGCAGGAAGAACTTGACCTTATCATGGAATACTGGCCAATAAAGCAACACGGGGAGATGGCGAGAGCTTTCGGGGTATGCCCCAATACCCTTCGTGACGCTTACCGCAAAGAGAAGGAGAAGCGTGGTGTGTAAACCGGGAACAAAGAACGATACCGGAAAAGATCGTTGGGATCTCCTTGAGTGGTCATGGGCGACTGAAGTAATTAAGGTGCTTACCAAAGGAGCTGAAAAATATGCCCCTGATAACTGGAAGATTGTTCCTGGGGCTCGTCGAAGGTATATTGCTGCGCTATGGCGTCATGTGGTAGCCTATCTAAGGGGAGAACAGAACGATCCTGAAGACGGACTGCATCACTTGGCGCACGCCACATGCTGTCTCATGTTCTTGTTCTGGTTCGATCGAAACCCAGGGGTGGAGGTACAGGAAGATGAGAAACAAGTGGAAAAGCCGGAGGTTTCTGTTCGCCCTATGGGCGTCGGCCGCGGCCTCTTGGCTCATATACAACGCAGAAAAGATCGATGACTCGTGGGTGCAGGTCGTCCTGGCCCTTGTCGCGGTCGTCGCCAGCTTCGTCCTTGGAGAAACGTGGGTCAAGAAGTACCTTGATCCCAACTCCGCGTTAAGAGGGAGGAACGATGAATGAGAAAAAGTTTATCATTCTGTCTTGTATTCTTAGTCTTTTGCTCGTCATTGGGTGCGCAATCACCGTCAATATCGTTCGAGGTCGAGATGCCGAAATCGCCAACCTCAAACTACAGCGAGATGGACGTAGCGAGCTTATTGTCGATCTTGAGTCAAGACTTGGAGGAGTGGAACAACGACTCAGTCTCGCAAGAAGAAGCATTGAGGAGAGCCTACAATCTTTTGAAGACGACCTCACAAGAGCTAGCAACCGCACAGAACGATATCTCCGAGATAAAGAAATCCTTGCCGCTATTGGAACAGCAATTAGCAACTTCACAGGCACAAAAGATATCCTTACAAAAGAATAACGGCACGCTCAAAATTATTGCTTCGTTCAGTACCACGCTCGCGGCCGGCGCCCTTGGATTTTTGTTCGGTGGATGGTCAGGCGCCGGTATCAGCATGACTGGTTCTGTTCTTATCGATATACTATTTCTTTTTGCTCTTTGAGTCGTTCCTTACGGAGTGGGTTACTAAGCCTCATCGGAAGTTTCGCTACTGACGTTACGAGCAAGGGAAGTGTAAAAGCGTGTTCTGCCCAAGTAAGCACCGCTTCCACGTCGAGCTTTTTCTGTTGAAGGATATACCCTCGAAACTTATCATGCCCAAAAGGAATCCCACCGCCCGTTGCCGCAACCACGTCTCCCCTGGCGAACACATATGCATCAAGAAAATGGGCTCCGACAAGGGATTTCCCTCCCCCTATCATGTTCTCAATTAACCATTGCCGTTGACCAGCGCGAAACGGGAGTTTCGATACGCTCCCCGCAAGTACATCAATAAACTTCATCTCGATCCAAAAGGCTTGGCCCTTTGCCGAGCAATAGACATCGGGCACCGCTCGCGCGGTGCCTCGGGACTCGATGACCGTCGCCTGTCCACCGAGTTTCCTTAGTTGCCCCACGAAGTTCGCTTTGAAACAAGATTCAAGGTGCCGAACAACAGGAGTGGTGAACTTATTGGCGACGACTTTCGCTAACGCGCTCTCAAGATCAGGGTCATCAAACGTAGGCATTTACAGCTCCTTGTAAAGTGTTTCGAAATTGGCGATCTTTTCTGTTTCTCCGTAGGAAGGTCCGTATTCCGCTTCAGCGATGATCGGCACCTTGATTCCAGGGATGCAGGTTTCCATGATATGTTTCAGCTCTCGGTACGCCTCGATCCCTTCCTTGCTCTTGGGCACTGACTGTACCAGTTCATCATGCACGGTTAGATGAGGGTATAGTACCTCGAAGATTCCTGCTTTGTACGCGTCATGCATTCCTTTCTTGTTGAGATCGGCTACCGATCCCTGCATGAGCCGATTCAGGAAGACATAGTATTTGTTCTTCTCGCGGATCTCGTCCGACACCCGTTCTCTTCGGCCATAGATCGTCCTGATGTACCCGCGTGCCTTGGCCACCATTTCGACCCGCTGCCGCGTAGGGATAAGGAACGGAAGACCACAATAGTAGGCGTCGCGCAGTTCGTAGGCCTTCTTTTCATCCCATCCATACTTGGTCATCATCTTTTTGATCCCCATGCCATAGTTGATACCAAAGGTAAGGTTCTTCGCCGCTTTTCGAGGAAGCCCCGACATCTTGGCAGTACGACTATGATAATCCATCGTGGGGTCATCAATGTAGCTCTGGCGAAGCTCATCGCTCCCAGGGCCCAGCGCATAGTGCGCCAACATTCGATACTCTCCCTGGGAGAGATCGCACTTGCCCATCCAGCATCCCTCTTCAGGAATGAAGATTGATCGACAGATATCTCCGAGAGGAAAGTCACCCTCATCCTCATCCCCGTTCCTTGAAGGGATCTGCGTTAGGTTTGGAGACTTGCTAGAAAATCGACCAGTTACCGTTCCACCCTCGTCGGACGCCATCTGCACGAACTGAGCGTGGATACGGCCGTCAACCTGAAACTCCCTAAACGCGCCATCCATGAAGGTTCCTATGATCTTGTCGAGTTTTCTCACCTGCACGATCTGATGGACGTGCGCCACGCCACGGTCGGCGAGCGCGTCAAGATACTCGTTCTTGACACTCACATTTCCTGTGGGGAGTATTGGTACTTCCTCCCCCATTTTCTGAAGGACTTTTGCCAGTTGCCCCGACGAGTTGAAATTGAACGGCCCGAACTGCGCATACAGTAGGTGCTCGAGGCGTTCCTTTTCGGATTGAAGTGTAGCGACGGCAGCAAGTCGTTTTTGCTCATCGACCCTGATGCCGACACGACGCATCTGGAGCAACAGGGGAAGAAGCCCTGCCTCCATATCGTAGACCTGCAAAAGATTCTGATTGTCCAAAAGTCCGTGCTGGATTTTGAAGATGTCGAGGGTCTTATAGGCATCCGCCACGCAATAACGCCCGACAAGATCGGCCGGCATGAGGTAAAGGTGTGCGCGGGCGTCGCCCTTCAGGCCACGGGCGTCGGCCCACGATTGTATCTCGTCGGTCTTCTTTCCTTCCCCGAGGTACCGTTCTGCAAGGGAGTCGAGTGAGTAGGTCGAGAGATACTCATCGAGGAGGGGTTCCGCGAGCTGAACATCGTGGTAGTCGCCGCCCACCGTGAATCGGTCGCCGTTCACAAGCCAATCAAGGTCGTACATTAGATTAGCCCCGACTTTCGGCTCATTTGTACCGATAAGTTCCTGCACCTTAGCGCGATTCTTTCTCCGTTCCTCTTCGGGCGTTTCGTCATGCCCGATCGAGAAATACTGCCTGAACCCATCTTCCTTGGCGATACCCACGCCCAGGATATGCCCATCGCCGCGATACACTCCGGGACCCATCTTGTAAGGCTTGCCGAGTTTAGGATCGTAAGTTTCTATATCTATGGCGATCATTTCCCCACTTCCCCAAGGAATGGTGTCAGACCAAAATCGTGCTCCCAATTTTCTCTTTGAGTGACTGCTTGTTCCCGTGAACGAAAGCATCTGACATAGCGATGCCCATTGTATCGTATAGATGCAATCCATCTATCTTCAACACTGAACACTCCTCTACGGCCGCTTTTATTAGTAGAGTATAGTTTGGAGTTGAATCCGTTCTGTGCCGCAGTACAAAAACGTAAGTTCTCTCTTCTATTGTCAAGCGTGTCTCGGGAAATATGGTCAACAATTTGACCTTTCTCAGCACCCACAATAAACCGATGCAATAGCTCAATGCCATGAGGACTTTCAGTGGTATTATTGTGTTGAAAATAGAGTGGCTGACCAACTTCATCCCTTTTACTCCAAACGCCAGCAGCTATAATTCTATTTAGATCTATCGTAGAGACTCGCACCGAGTACCCAGAAATATCTATAACTGCATCGATATCATTTCTACTCAACACCCTATTTTTTCTTGGAAACACTCTAAACGCTGACTTTCTATAATCTAGTCTATCTGTGCCAAACCAGCACTTATCGGCACCAGGTTCAAGACCCAATATGAATCTATGCAAACTTATTTCGTGCTTCGGAGAGCGAAATCTAAGATGATTACCATTCCTATCTACCTGCCATTGACGTAGCTGTATTCGTTCTGCATCTTCGTCATCCACTATGATACTGTAACCGCATAGATGTATAAGTGCCATGCTGTTCCTCCTAAATAGCAGTATACTCCCAACTAACACTGAGATGCTAGTGGTCAAAGTTCCAGTAGTGGATAGTTGTATTGGCTGGAAGGGTCAACAATAAAAAGACGCTTTCGTGCCCTGGTGCAGGCCACGTAAAAAGCACGATGTTCTGAGTCCGGGTACATGGATAGGTTCATAAAAACACGCCGCGTGACATCGGGAACTATTACCACGTTATCCGCCTCACTTCCTTTTATCGAATGGAACGTGTTTATTCTGATCTTCACTTGCGTTATGTCTGGTCTCGATTGCAGCACGTCTCTATAATAGGTGATCTTTTCGATGGGCCAGTTGAACGCCTCATACCACGGATCGTTGACCGTCGATCCGTCCTTGAGAACATGTTGTAAGGTATCTGCCGCCTCCAAGGAAAGTATCCTCGTGTCGTTCTTTCGATCGCGTTCGTAGACAAAGATGAGCCGATACTCTTCCATAGAAAACGCGACCTTCCCAAGGTGACTGTAGATGAGCCCCTGACGCGATACCCACTCCTCGATAGGTAAAAGGAACCGTCGATTCCTTGCTAAAAATAAATAGGTTTCGTCAGGATTGATGATGATGTCCTTGTAATCAAGCAGCCGAATTACTTTCCCTCCTGGGCCCGTGCCGTGATAGTCCTTTTCTATTCGCTGTGAAATAACATTCGTTATCCTCTTTGAAAAGTTCAGTATCTCATCGGGGAGACGATAACTCTGCGTAAGCACTTCGCGGGTCGTTGCATGAATCCCAAGGAACTGATCCACGTCCGCTCCTGCAAAGGTGAATATGGCTTGGTCATCATCCCCGGCGATATAGATCCTTTTTGCCTTCGAAAAGGCCGTCCACACCACGCGCCACTGGAGCGTCGTGAGGTCCTGGGCCTCGTCTACGAAGGCCACATCGACATCGAGCGGCTCTTCTCGGTCGAGAAACATATTCAGCATATCGGTGAAATCGTACACATCATGGACTTCCTTGTAGCGCCGATAGTTCTTCCTCACGAAGGCAAGGATCTCCTGATCCATGTCCTCGGTGTACTTTTCAGCCGTCTTTGAATTGTTCTTGATGAGCTGATCGTAGAACAGGTACCGGTCGTCCTGCCCGCGGAGTTCCTCGGTATAGTAGCCGAGGAAATTCATTCCCATGATGCGCGAGAACTCTCGGTAATTGCTCTTGCTCATGACCTTCGACCGTTGAAGGCCGAGCGCCATAAAGGCCATAGAGTGCAGGGTACGGAAGTACTGGAAGTCCTTGTCGGGAATCTGCGTGAACTTTTCCTTGGCGCGGATCTTTCCCTGATGTGCTCCTTCCTGCGTGAAGGACACATACGCGATCCGTGATGCCGGAACGCCATCGGCCAGTTCCTTTTCAAGGATAGAGATCAATTTCGTGGTTTTCCCTGTTCCAGGGGGGCCGTAAATCACATGAATATCAGCGGCCATCGGAGGCTCCTTTTACAAGACGTTTCGCGTTCACCGCCGGCCGGCGCAGGAGCGCTTCATGCGCTATGGCTTCCGTGCTCTTGGGCCTTCCTGAACTCTTGGCGCCGCAATCCACGCAGAGCGCCACCCATTTCCCTTTGTTCTTCCCTCGAGCAATGCTGTATGCCATCTGTCGCTCGTGCGGACAAGAAAAAGTCTCCACAATAATAGGTACCACGTAAAGAGGAGGTCGGACATGCGCCTCAGCGGCGTCGCCAAAAGAAAATCGAAAAGCCGGTAGCCCATAGGTAAAGGTGCACCCGTCACGTTCTACCGTGTTAAGAAAACCATACACGGAATGTTTCAATGCATACTCTGTTGTTCTTTCGGTGATATCCATCAGAATGCCTCCTCACCCAACTCTTCGAGGAAGTCGATCGAGTCCACCTGCGACGTGTCTTCCTGTTCACCCAGTGCTGACTTAGGAAGCCGCCACACTCTAAGTGCCTTATTCACCCTATCCACATAGTACCGTGTCGGCTCTCCTCCCATATCAATAAGTCGAGTACGTATTTCTACAGAGGTATAGGAACGGAACTGCTTCACTGATTGGATGAAAGTAAGTAAGTCCTTTGCCTTGAAGATGTAGCAGTCCCCCTCTGAGTCATAGAAAACACGACCCATGAGAAGCTGGGATCGAGTGGCGGCCATCGCGCGTCGCGTGAGGAACTCCGTAAGGTAAGAATTGAACTGGGAGCCCGGGGAAATATCATCCCCAATCTCTATGTCCTTGACAATGATATTGGAGAATGCTTTGTTCAAGATACCGACCCACTTACTGTCCTTGAGCCGGTGAGGGACGATATGAAGGAATCTCGTGCATTGACGCCGGAAGGTATCCTGGCGCAGGAGGTCATCTTCAGAGAAGAACCGCATCATCTGTCCGTTCACCTTCCACTCATAGTAAGGCGGGTCGGACTGATACTGTAGCAGTTCCTCGAAATCAAGACTTGAGATCTCATTGCTGCCGACGCCAAATTCACGTTTCATGCAGAGGTTTCTATTGCATATTGATTTCAAAGGGTCTTGCGAGCACTTGTACGCGTACTCTTTCTTGCGGTGGCTCTTCAAGACCGTATTTTCAAGTTCATCGGTCGTCACAGGTTCCGGCAATTCATTGTTTGCCGTCAGTACCTCGTGTTCCCAATCATCAGGGTACTTGGCCCTCGCGTATCGGGCGTAGGAAAATAGATACTCGTTACGTAGATTTCGTGTTCCCATCACTCGGAGAGTCTGAAGACAGGGAGGGCCATCGGCACCAGGGAGCGTGGCAAGGAACTCCTGCACGCGCAATATGCTTGTTCTTTTCGTCTTGCAGAAAGCGATTGCCTCTTCAAGGCTCATCGCATTGCCGTACTCATTGATCGCATAGCGAGTTGTGCGTTCCGCTCCATAGTACGGCAGATTTATCCAGTTTCCTACGACCGTTTTATCGATAACCTTCTGTTTTGGGAATATCTCAACATCACTGGAAAGACCGAAGACACGCCGGATCTCGGAAAGAACCTCGATACAATGAGCCGCGGTCTCAGGCTCGGCAAAAAACATATAGAGATGAAGCCCGCCGGACTTCGAGCGGAACGGGACGAGCGGGGCGCCTATTCTATAAATAACTTTTCGTACATTGGATAATAGAATTTCATCGTGGATATCGATATCGATGACCCCGAACTGGCAGAGGTTCGGAGCGAAGATAGGAATGACACCCAGGCCCTCATGCCCATCAAGATGGGACATGACGATCATATCGGTAACGGGGCCGGAATCAGTACGGTATTCTCCGAGTGCCTTGCCGTTCCCATCGAACTTTCCTGATGGCTTGAATGACCCGTGGGCTACGGTACTGCCTCGGAATAATCTGCCAAATTCGTTTGCTTCAAGTAATGTTGAGGACATCAATTTCTCCTGGGTTTATGCGGCGACCGGAGTGTTGCTCCCCGGTCGCCGCATGTCGAAAACGATTCACCTTAGAACGCGGTCTCTCCTTCGATCTGACGAGCGTCGTCTGGAGCACCCAGGAGCTTCAGTTTCGACTCGTCCTTGAGGAGTTCAACGGCCGGCTGCACGGCCTTGCCGTACTCTTCTGCTGTGATCCAGCGCTTGCGTTCGATGTTCGTCTGGCCTTTCACGCCGAGCGAGTACCATGTACCCTTCTCGTTCTTGTTGACGGAACTCTTGAGCTGCCACACCGAAGAGAAGTAGGGTGCGCGTTTCCCGGAGGGCAGGAACGTCGCGTGAAGCATGGTGTTCAGTTTCTTCGCGTGCTTGAGATTCGTCTTGGAAAGGGGGAAGGCCACGGGGCCTTCTTCGATGTGCCCTTCGATGAGGAGGAATACCGTCATGGTCTCGACGATATCGTCACCTTCGGGCGTCGTGAGCTTCGAGAAGGCGTCGCCCACTGACGGAATGCTTCCCACCGGAACCCTGTTTTTCAACGGGCCACGGTTCGGGCCCCAGATGAGCCACTCGGTAATGCACTTCAGCGGGATCACGTTGATCTCGGGGCCATATACCTTGTTCGTCAGGGAGTTGAAGAAATACCCTGCCTTGGCGCCTTCGACGTGCTCATCACCGTCGAGAACCTGCGGGGAGAGCGGCTGAAGAACACGAAGGAACGGGATCTGGAAATCCGATGCCCCCAGGTTCTCGAATCCTGCGCCGGACAGTTCATCCATGAACTGTGGCTGCTCCGGTTCCGCCTCTTTCTCTGCGCTTTTCGCTTTGCTCGTTTCGCTTTTCGCCATACCAATACCTCCGCCCCACTGGGCGATGAACATAACCTCGCAACTGCGAGGATTTCTCCAATGTACTACGCTTCCCTCATTCTTGCAATGGGGGTCATTCCGCGGTGAAGTCCACGAAGAATATCTTTCCGGGTTCGAGTTGTGGTATCACCGATGAGTTCGTGATTAGCATCTCCAGCTTTCCCGATGGGGTATACTTGGTAAACCTTTTGTTTTCCTCGGTAGTATCGTCACATATGGGGCTCATTATGACTGACCATGCCCCTTCTCCACACTGCATCAAGGAAGATACAATAAATTTTGCTCTCATCTCATCACTCCTTTACATTAAGCAGGTAGTTGACCACGGTGCCGAGCAATCGATTAAGCACATCAAGTAATTCAATACTTGGAGCATCTTCTTTTAGTTGCTCGTCGATCTTGACGATAATCTTGTCTTTCAACGCTTCCATAAAACTCTCCTTTGCCCGACGCCCTTTGTCGTCCGCAGCAAAATACCTTATTTGATCTTCGTCGTCCTCTTAATGAAGACGCCGAACTCTGCGGGAATCTCATCCGGCTGCA
>Ga0172381_10004406_pt1 | contig 14597 bp, 20 predicted proteins | sample Leawel6488metaG_FD_119754 | JGI IMG/M metagenome (GOLD analysis project Ga0172381, IMG submission 119754) | Leachate microbial communities from a municipal landfill in Southern Ontario, Canada - Leachate well 64-88 metaG | ecosystem: Engineered > Solid waste > Landfill > Unclassified | place...
GCGTTCTTAATTCATTCCTGATACCGCTGTGTTGGCCGATCAACTCACGGATAATGTCAGGTGCATTATTAAGCCCCGGTGTCGCATCAATGGCAGCATCCATGATCTGATCGATGTTACCCAATATGCCAGCTTGCCTGAATATCCGGTTATTAATTTCATCCATGTTTAGGCCGGATGCGACCATGCCATAAATTGCATCAGGCAAGTCAGGATCAATTTGACGCAACATTTGTTCCGTGGCGGTATCCATCGGTCTGAATCCGTTACCTTTTTTCCACAGTCTATCCCACATATTTTGTGCAGCAATGGTATAGCTTGATCTGCTTTCAGCCGTCTCAAGTTTACCGGATAGCTTGCTTATCAATCCAAACTTGCTGCGGAATTCCTGTATCTTGCGGTTCATCCGTACAAGATTACCGTCCCCTGTTAATTGCTTGCGCATCTTTGCCAGGGGTACACGTGAGAACGCCCCACCTTGCCCGGACATGGTCTCAATGTTGACCAGTCCTTCCGGCTTCATCCCAAACCTTGCAAACCAATCATTCGCCTGCTTTGGCGTCATCACCCCCCATACCCCTGTAGCAAGCCTGGTTACAAAGTTATTAAGTGCGTTATTGACCAGGAACGAGGGAGACATATCCAGCAACACCATAGATTGAACAGACTTGACAAGTTGCGATAATCTGCGCCAGGTTGGATCGGGTTTTATGTTGTAAAACTTGGTGTAGTAATCGTCCAGGTGATCCGCAAGCGCAAGCGATAACTCAGCCGCCCATTGCCTGTATGTTACCGGCTTTTTCTCTTCGGTAAATATCTTCATCCAATCGCGCAAACCTTGTTCGTCAAGTTGGCGCGTGGTTATCAAATCCATTAATGCTCTGGCAGATGGTGTATCCGGGTTAATTGCCGAAGCCTGATTTATTCTGTCAATAATTCGTGAGTTATTGGTAGATAATTCCTCAACAATTTTACTTGGGTCTGTGTTCAGCACTTTGGCAATATCGATAATCGTCTTGCGCGCATCAGTAAGCATTCCCCATTCAGCCACCTTACCCTGGAACGCTTCACTGTTGGTAAAGTCACCCATTGCACTTGCAACGGTAGCAGCCAGGGGATTATATAAAATCTCTTTCCCGGCCTCACCCACGCGCTCGATGTCTTGCCCTCCCAATGCACGCATAATGTCAGCCGCACGCTCCACCCTGCCATCGTCGCTCATGTCTGGGCTATCGCTTAGCTCTAATAGTTTAGAATTGGCTAAGTCCATAGCTTCAGCGTGCATACCGTATGCCTTGGTCTCTGGTTTGAGATCAAGCAAACGTTGTTTATCCGATGGGTCAAGGTCTTTTAGCGTGCCGTCGTCTTTTAGCCCTCCGATGCGCTTCTCAATACCTGGTAACTCCGAGATCGGAACCTTAACCTTTTTCGGTACTTGTATTCCGTTTTGCTCAACGTAAACAATCTTTTTGGCAGGATCGGGGAAGTAACCGGATCGTATCCATCCCCTGTACGTCTGGAAAGCCTCCAAAGCGCCTAAACTTGGTTGTAATCCTGCTTTTCTCAATAATGGCGTGGTTGCTGCACTTAGAGGGAATGGCACAGCATCTACAAACACGTTACCGCCATTCATCAGCTTGAACGCACTCTCCATGCGTGGCAACTTTGCAACTTTGGCAATCTTACCACCGATAGTCCCGCCAATGCGACCGGCCATAAAGGTTGGATCAAGGATTGACTGCATCACAAAGTCAGATAGAACAGCCGAGTCGCCATACTGATTAAGTACGTCCATCTCAATTTGTTCTTGTGTTTCGCCGGCCTCTAACCGGTTGCGTATCTCAGTCAGTATCTTATCGCTCTTATGTTTAGTTGCGATCGGCGCGGCAATCCCCTGCGATATCGCCCACTTTTGCATTGTATTTGCTTGCTTACCGCTTGACCATTCCGGGTTAATATCCTTTGCCGTACGGCTGATAAAGTTAAGCCAGTCGCCCGCCTGCGTTTCATAAGTCATCCGACCTGCGCTATAAGCCTCTCCTAAATGATTGAGTACCTCCGCAAGTCCAGAGTCCTTTATCTGCGAGATAAGACCAACCTGTTTTTCCAGCATCTCGGCAGGCAGATTGAATAACCCCATCAACTCGTTTAGCACGGGTATCTTATTGCCTGTATATGCCTGATAACCGGTTGCGCCACCTACAAGCAAAAATCCGATTGGAGCCCCAACACCACCAAACGCTGATCCAATTGCAGCTCCGCCCAGACCGGCAAGAAACGCCTGTGCTACCGATGATGTCATATTTGGCATGTCAATCTCACCAAATGGCGTCATTGCTTTAGGTCGGTTTGGATCGTCGCTTGGACCCGGAAACATAATGTACATCAACGTCTTTTGCCAGGGTTCGAGCGTGTTCCAGCCCTGCATGTCAAACGATGGTGTTTGCTCAACGGGTTGTGTTGGTGCTGTGGTCTGTGCCGCTTGCGGCTCTTCTACCTTGCCATAAATCCCCTTTTCGTAAGGCAGCATCACCTCATCAGGTGGTGGCGGTATACGCCTGAGCATATCCAAACCAGGATCACCCTCAGGTAATGCCTTCCACTTGTTGGGATCTGTCTCTCCACTGTTGGCATACTGCATGTAATTGTAAACCGTGTCAATCCAGGCCGGATCAACTCCGCTTGTAATAGGCTCACCGGGCGCCTTGGATTGCAAAGCGTTTTTGTAACGCGTGATTACCTGCGGGTTCTCCCAATAGCTTTTATACTTTTGGGCGGGCGCAGTGTCGGTATAACCTTGTAAATATTGCGATTGATCTTGTGTTAAAAACGACTCAGATTCAGGCTTGTTTGATAAGTCATAGGCTGCGTTGAAAATATCCTGATACTTTGACACATCACCGGAGTTGATGACGTTATTCCAAAAGTTGGTGTCGAATTGCTGCTCCGGTTGTTGCTGTTCTTCATGATAACTTACTTGTTCATCGACCGCCTGTTGCTCATCGTCGTCGTAAAAATCCATGCTAAATTCTCCAATTGATCAGGCCTGTGTAATCCCACGGGTTGTAAGATGATCTTGTGGAAGGACTGTATCCTCCGCCTCCACCACCACCGCCATAATAACCGCCGCCCCCTCCCCCACCTCCGCCGCCACCTGCGTACATAACGCCGCGCGGCTGTTGTTTTTGCGTCTGTTTATTCTGGTTTAACAAGGATACAAACTTATTAAAGCTTTCCTTGTCGGGTTGTGGGATCGGTTGCTCTGCCGGTTTGATCGGTTCCTTGCCTGGCTTTTTGGCCTCAATCATCTTACCCTGTGCGTTGCGGTATTTTACGGTATCAGGCAATGACAATGCTTTTCTTTGTAGCGTGTACTGTTGTGGGGTGTATTGCGGGTAATTGGGATCGTTGGTCACGTTCGGAATGCCGCCGAATAACTCTTGTCGTTTTTGCAATAAATCCATTTGCTGCTGATACGCCGGGTTCTCTACCATGCTCCAATCGGTGTAATTGAATTTCATCATGTCTTTTATCTGCGCGTCGTTTGGCTTTATGCTTTGCGGGCCGCCTGGCGCATATTGGATGTCAGGCGTAGCGCCGCGTTTATCAAGCGTGCCGTACCAGGAGGAGAATTCAGGCGCTAATGGCGTAGTATCCGGATTGACAGTGTATTTTAGCGTTTCCGGGTAACTGTAATTATAGAATTCGCCAATGCTTTTATCAACTTTACCAGTGTATCCATATTCCGGTCTTGCCCGATTGAATCCAACCGCATACTGATTCCTTTCCGCCGCCCACTGGTTGCGCTGGTTCTGCCAGTTTGACGCCCGCATCCGGTTCATGTCGTTTGTTACCTGTTGGTCACCACGCGCCATATCAGACCACTGGTTATAAAGCGGTGCGTTTTGGTTGGTTCTGCCATAATAACGCGGTATTATCCCCCAATTGAACGGCGTCATGTTGGCAGGAGTGTTCATGCCGGTGTAATAAGTCGGTTGCTGTTGTTGTCCATAAACAGGACTAGGAGGGGCAAAGGCCTCTTCCTCCTGTTCCCACGAATATTTATACTTTGGGGGCATTGTAACCTCCTAAACTTTTGTTGAGTTTATCCATCGCCTCGGGTGCAGTCTCTTGCAAGTTGGCGATGGTTTTAGCGTCAAGATTATCAAAGATCATATTGCGCAGCGCAGCAAGCACGGGACGATTATAACGTGTCTCATAATCGGATTTCCACTGTTTGACCTTTGCATCCGCTTTAAGTGTTAAATCGGTCATCTCGCTAATATCAAGCATTAGCGCCTCCTGTTGGGTAAGGTTGTATAGGCGGTTGTAATTCTTGACCAGGCATTTGTTCACCTAGCCCCTGCATGTCCGCTATCTCAGGCGGCATTTGCTGTGATGCGCCTTGCTGTGGTTGACCTGGTAATGGTTGCTGTGGTTGTACGCCCTGCGGTTGTTGTGGCATAGCCTGTTGTTGCAACTGCATCTGTAACTGTTGCTGTTGCTTTGCAAGCTCCATCTGGAATTTAGCCAGGGTCATTTTTTCGTCAAAGATTTCCTTCTCCATGTCGTCGCTCTGGCCGATCTTGAGTATCTTTTCTCTCGCCCATCTAACACTTGTCAGTGGATTGTCGCCGCCCGTTAATTGTGCAGCTATCTGCGCGTTCTGCCTGTCATCGGTCGGCATGTCAATCTCTAATTGGCATTCAATCTCAAACACGTCCGGGATATCTGCTGCCTTAAGCTCAATGCTGGAATTATCGCCGCCGATCTTACTCGTTCCGCCATCCTGTTTTAACATCTTAAACATGATTTGCTGAGCGTCCCCCAGCACCCACGATGTGATCTTTTGCGCCGGGATCAATGCCACACGCCCACTTTGATTAAGTAGAGCCGTGGTGGAGTATGCCGCTTGCCCGCTGATTGGTTGTCCCAAAGTCTGGTTGTAGATTGTGGACTCGGTCACCTTTTGATCGAGCAGGGTAAGAGCGTTACTCATTTCTGGCTTGAATAGTTGCGATTGTAAAGACGTGAAAGATTCGCCCTTGATAATCGGAATAACGTTGAACGGATGGCGCATGTCGATAGGTGGTAGTTGTCTCTCTGCATTGAGCGCCTCAAATACAAAATTTGGTGAAACGCCCATCGAGTACAACAGCGAGAATATCACCGTCATTAACTCTGACTGTCGATTATGCACCTGGGATTTGTCCAGGGTATACAAAAACGGCTGCACCTGGTCTTGGCCTGAGCGGATAAATAGATTGGATCCCTCCACAATTCCGGTAGCAATAGGTATACAAGGGTAGCCGTGAGGTTCGGCCATGATAGCACCGTCCCCGTCGTCAGTCCATGAAACCCTGTTGACATCGTCGTAAAAGTCGTTTATGTAAACCTTATCAAACCGGCTGCGGTCGCCAACGTAGTTTTTTACCTTGTCGCCAAACATGCCTAATAGCTTGCCTATTGTTATCTCTTGCCGGTAAAGGTATGTGCATAATCCCAATACGTCAAACTCTGGGTATCCGCATCGTGGAGGAAGGATTGACCATATCGCCGGCGTGAATCTGGTAGCATCCTGCGCCCTGGCAGATCCGGTAAGCTTTTCGATACTCTTTGTGGATGCAACGGATATGTGAACTTCGCCATAAAGTAAAGCCGACAACACAGCGTCAAAATGGACAGGCTTTTTGGTTATACGACCGCTTGCGCTAAATGCCCTCGCTGCAAACTTTTCCAGTGGAGAGAATCTATCCTTGAGCGCGTAATCGTTTCTATCGTATGAGATAGACCATACAGGGTCGGTAGCCGTGAGTAATCTTACAGCACCCTGCAATTTGTTGCGCGCATCCGGGCTCACCGTCTGCCTGATCCAATCGTGATCTGGAAGGTCACCAGGTTCCAGGTTAAAAATATCCTCCATCCGGTCGAACATCTGGATGGTCGTTTGTCGGTCGCTTATTAACTGTTGAGCGCGTTCCTTCGCTTGCTCGAATAAGTTTTCGTTAGGCATAAATCCTCTTTTTTGCGTGCGGGTACCATCGGCTATAGTCTGGCGCCGTTTCTTTTGCTGGTTGTTGGTAGTTCATAAAGCGGTAAGATGTCAATAAATATTTGAGTGCATCAAAAGAATGATCCTCTTGTTTTGTGTCAACATCCTCAGGGTGATCTTTATCGTAAATTAATAACGGAAATGTCCTTATCAAATTCCTGCATTTACGCATAATCTGTAATCCAGGTAATCCGTCCGGCAACAACCCAAGTAATGAGTCGATTTTTCGTTTCCCGTTCAGCCTGTCATTGTCGCCTTTTGTAAGCATTACACCAACGGACTCGTATGTGTCAGCCGCCGATGTAACTATGTCACGAGTAACTTTCTTTCCCCACATGGAAGGATCAGCATAAAGCGTAAAGTGTAAATTCTCATATCCCATCAACGCGCGATATTCATTGATCAGATCATAGACCATGCTTGCTTGTCTCAAATCGTCAATATCGGTGAGATAAATTTCATCAAATATAATCACACGCTTTGTCTCTGGTATGCAAGCGCCAAACAGCACACACCACGGCGCGGCATTGCCCCAATCAACACCAATCCAGTAAGTCCAGTGCGGTTGCAATTCAATCTTGTTATCGTCAATTACGTGTATTTCGTCATTCCACTGTGAAAACGCCATCCCCTCAAACACGTCCCAATCACCTTCCCGCCAGGCTTTGCCAAGCGGCCCGCGCAAGTTCTCCAACCATATCACATAATCTCTATCCAAAAACGGATTATCCTTGTAACTCATGGGGATAAAATGCGTGTTGGTCTCTTTGCCTCTACGGTATGGGTCTATGTAATCACGCTTGCACTCTGCATGACCTATACCGCCCGGGTTTGTGCTGTCGTAATGCCTGGTTCGCCATGTCTGTTTACTGGTGCGCAAGGACCCGTCAAGCATTTGCAACTTATCGCCTGACAGTTGTGTACGTTCTTCCACTGCAACCAGATCGTACTCAATCCCCAAATACTTTGCAATGTCCCTGTCATCATGATATCCGCCCGTGATAATGCGACTCTCGTTTGGCAGGGTTATCATGTCGTTTTTAAAATCATGTGGCAATCCGTACAATACCTTTTTGGATAGATCATAGAAAGACTCGGTTGCCGACTTTTGTATCTGTCGCAAAAATAAACATTTGAGATTATTTACACGTTGGCAATCGTCAATCCCAATTTGAGCGAATATGCCATGACTTTTAGCGCCACCACGAGCGCCGCCAACCAATACCAGGTTGGGATAATCCCTGTTATCCATCTTGCGCGCATACGCGTGAAACTCTAATTGCTTTGGCGTGGCAATATAACCGGCACGGATAAAACGTTCTACCTGGTCTTGAGGGCAGCCGGCCTTTAGCGCAGCCTCAAAATACTTAGTCAGTTCCGCTTCCGGTAACGTTATCGCCATAAACCCTCTTGAGGAACTCGAGCGCTTTTTCGGAAGTGATGTCTATCGAGCCGGTCACGTTTATGTCTGTTTTATCCGTAAACAATTTGTGATGTTTCCCCAACAATGCCAATGCTTCCTGGGCACTATAAAGTTCTAACTCTGTCTCGATAAACTCTTTATCTTCTCCATCCTCTGCCTTTGACAGAGTCGTGGTGACCTTCTGCTTTATTTTCTTGATAAGTTTTGTATTCGGGTTGGTGACAAGATCGCCTTTTTCGTCGCGCGTCAATAATTTGAAAGAATATCCGGCGGTTGAGATGTCCAACAAATCTGCAATATCTCCCCGTGCCATGTCCGCCAAGCGTGTCAATACCTCTTCTGCTTTCATCGACCTTTCATCAACTAAAGCCTTGACCGCATTAGATATGTTAGTGTTTGCTAACAAACGACTTGCTGTTACTCGCGCGCCTGCTTTACCATAACCAGCCCTAATAGCGGCTTGCGTGCCATTATGATCTTTTATAAACTCATTGATAAATGCTTTACGCTTATCGGCGCGACGTTCAGACATACCCATCCACCCCGAACAGCAACCACATAAACCCTGCCACGATGATAAGGATTATCCACGTATTCATCTCACATCTCCATACCTTGCCGCTGTATTATCAATTTTCAACTTTTCATTCTCCGCTTTCAGCCGCTTATTCTCCTCCTCCCTTGCAATGCGCCCGCTCAACATGCACGCGAACACTACCGCGCCAACAATACCGGCGACGACGACAAAGGCGAGGATGTAGATTATAAGTTCCATCATAGTGCGTCCTCGTAATATAAATTAGATCCGGATGCGGTAATATTTGACGCATCCACTACCAATTCGTGATCACAAAGTGTTATTGTAGGTCTAATTATATTAACAGATTTATTTGTACCGGTTAGACTAATTTGAATGCCATTAGTTTTTCCGGTTATAAACGGTATTTGAATAACTGTATTATTGTGATTTACCAGATCGATGCCAACACAGGCAGTTTCTTCCCAGTCTAGAAAGAAACAACCATTTATCAATGTTCCTAACGCCGTATATGTACCGCCAATTATTAAATCGGTATTCGTGTTTTGCTCAAAATGTAATCCATCTAAAAGATGGGCGCAGCCGCCATCTAACAGAATTCCGTATCCACTTTCTTGGAATGTTCCATTGATTATTCTCGCGCCTGATGCAAGACCAGACGAGTCGATATACCTGAGTCCATATCCAACCGCCCTGGTAGAGATGACGTTATCCATCAATGGGTTATTCATGTGATGATTTGCACCGGTGGATAATTTAAATCCATCTCCGCCAACATCTTCAACTCGACAATTTCTAAACAACGGTGACCACCCGTTGGAAAGTTCAATTCCGTTTGCGCCAAAACCTGTTATAAAAACATTCTCGCAGCACAAACGGCCAACAAACACACCATAAATACCATCATCTGATCCAGCGCCGCCCGTCAAAGTGATGTTTTTAATTTTTGGGTAGAGTACTTCCGTTCCTAATCCACCAATTATTTCGATAGCATTTCCACTTCCAGTATAGGCAATTGTCGATCCAAATATTCCACCGTCAATAATTGTATAGGATGTAGTAATTATTAATGCAGATGTAGTTTTGTACGTCACGCCGCCCAATAAGCATTTGCCTGAGTCAATCGCCAATTGTAACGCGGCGGTATCGTCAGCAATTCCGTTTCCTATCGCACCGTAATCCTCTGCGTATTTTAATCTGTTCGCAATCGTATTGTGTTCGGCTACATGACCAGGATTTCCGGCAGACCAATTAGTGTGAAGCATCAAATAATCTCTCCAATTAAATCTCCCATCGCGTCAGTAGGGGCGCCCCCCTCTAAAAACCCCGCACTAAAGCACAATATTGCGCTGTTGATGTTTTGTTTTTAGCTGCCACTCCACCATCCCCAAACCTAACGGCGACGGCCAAGATAGTAGAATATTTGTATGTTGTGCTTGTCCAATGAGCATTGGTTAGCGTCGCATCACAAGGCCACGACGGAAAAGCGGTTGCATCAGGAGCGCCGTTAGTTTCCTCATTGATTAAACTAATCAATTCAATTTTATTTGGGATGCGCCAATCGTTATATCCTCCGAGTCCTGCCAGATTTGCCGCAGCACAAAAGTCAAAAGCATCATAACTTGTACCAGTCCACGGCATTAATCCATTACCGGCGATGCCCTGCAAAACTGAGCAGTACCGCGCCCACATAAGTTTAGTGCGCCTGTCAAATACACAATTATTGGATAACGCCCCTCGCTTTTTTACCGTGATCGTTGCCCCTGCGCTTTCATCAGCCAAGCCATCAGTCAAAACCAGGGTGTCTGCGGTTGCACTTGCCGAGGTAAACGTGCCATTGTTTAGCGGGTCAGTAGCACCCGAGATGATAATAGTCTCTCCGCCTCCCGCCTTAAAAACCCCACATTTGCCCGTGTCGGTTATGGTGTGCGATGATGCGGTAAAAGCGGCTGTATCCGAGACAAGATAAGTAACGTCAATATTTGTGGTGCCGTCATATTGGCCGGTCGTCAAAATGTCATAAACTTTTGGCTTGCCTTTTTTGTAATAGCCGTCATCCAACTCACTTGAGTATTGCGTCAATTGTCCAGTTGCAAGTAGGATGCTGGATGAATCTGCGTGTCTTATCGGCATGGTTCACCTACTTCCAGACACAACCGGAGACAAACACGCTGCCCGATGTTGGGGTGGCGAAGAAGATCGATCCCGATGTTCCAACGCCCATGTCCGGCGAGGTGTAAGCGTCACCTGCCTTGAGGATTGCGTATGGACGCGTGGGGGTGGCAACAAGTCCGGTTGCAAACGCAAATCTAACATCCGCATAACTTTCCGCCTGGAATTCAAGTTTTTTCCAATCTGCGCCAAGCTCTTGCGGATACTCGGTGTTGGCGGCGGCCAGGGTTGTGTTAAAGATCGAGCCAGTGGTAGGCCAAGCAACATCAACACTGCCGATTCTAGCGGATCCAGCCGTGAGGCTGCCGATTCCGTTTGTTCCTGCGAGTAAGCCAACATTACCAATTGTGTTTGTTCCGGACGGCAACGATCCTGCGCTACCGGTCGTAAATGCCATAACCTCCGCATAAGTCCCATCCCCCATGTCTTTGAATCGTTGCGGCAAATTTGCAACATCGCGATTAGTGATTATTTCATCTGCCATAATTTTTATCCTTTACCAAAAGTGGGAGGTTTTACCCTCCCACTACTCTTTACAACGGATTTGGTTCCGCGGCCACACCGATCATATACGTCCCTAAAGTCCCGGCGATCATGGCGATCTGCTCGACCGACAGGCTAAACGGCAGAACGACCCCGAACGCATCCAGAACCATCACGACTTCTCCTAAAAGTAAAGCATAAAATTTACGTGAGGCGAATAGACCTTTCCAGCCAATACCAGGGTCGAAACCGGCGGTAATGACGTAGGTCATAAGCAAAACCACTCCGCCTATGATGGCGTCAGAGTTGGCTTCCAGGTTCGCGGAAGCGCCTGCATTAGGGATAGCGACAAGCACAACGGCTAAAGCGATGATTGCAGCCCAAAATTTACGTGATTGTAATAGGTCAGACATTATTTATCCTCTCAAATTGACAAAATATATACTGATTATACGTCTTTTATTTTAAATTGCAACATGCTATAATCCCATTATAGCCATGCCGGCTTACTCTGGGTTCATCCAGGTGACGAAAGTCCTACCCGGCATGGTATTTTTTATTTACGCGATATTTACGCGTAGTTTACGGACAATAGGGGCGATATGGCGTAATATAAATACAGGAGACAGCAGAAAATGACAACTACGGACGAAATAAAAGTAAGAAATTGCATGATCGAAAACATTCAGCATCCCGAATGGGGAACCTGGGGAGTTATGGAAGACAAAGGCGATTGGTACGAAATTCGCGGAAACAGTGGCGACCGTGTTCTTCATAAAAGCGAAGCTAATGAGTTTTGGAAGGTGGTAAAAAAATGAATAAAGAAGAATTAAGCCATACTTTGAAAACAATCAGAAAAGTAAAAGGTTTATCCCAGAAAGAACTATCTATAAAATCTGGCGTTTCAAATTCTCAGATAAGTGATATCGAAAAAGGAAGATCAATGCCATCGGTTGAACATCTCTCAACGTTATTGAAAGCGTTGGGTTGGAGATTATCAATAGAGCCAGAAGAAAATCATCGCATCAAAGATATTATTGATCAATACGAAAAATTGCATATTGGCATCGCTCAGATTTATTTGCAAGCCGGTAGATTGTTAAGTGATAAAAAACAAGTTGTAATAAACGAATTACCGGCAAAGCCAGCGTAACCCATCTCGCCCCGGGCAACCGGGGCATAATAAAACAAAAGGAGAATGACATGGATCAAACAGCAGAAAATACCCGCCCGGTAAGAATGTATCTTACCCACGACCAGCACCGTTTTGCAAAGTGGTTTGGCAAGAAAAACGGTATCATTGGTCTGCACAACATCGTCAGGCGCATCGTTCAGGATGCGCTTGAGGAAAATCAGGAATTCATCGATGACATGAAAAAGGAAGGCGAATAAATGGACGGCATGTTTTTGGCCAACCCAGGCGCTGAGGAATTCGCCCTGTATATTGCTATTTCGACCTGGACGTTATGCGTAATCGCTGCCGGGATCGTAAAATTGGTAAGTTGGATAAGGAGTAAGCGATGAAAACATTTTGCGGAACGATTGCAGTTGGGTTATCAATTGGACTTGGAGCATGGGCGGCAATTTCAATCGAAAACCATGCAATTGTTTTATGGCATCCGTGGGTATGGTTATTGATATGCATGATTATTGCATTTTTTATGGTATTGGCAACGGAAAAGTGAGAGATGAGACACATTCTTCTCACCATCTTATCGTTTCTGGTCGTCTTTCTTGCTTTGCAAAATTGCAACGATCTTTATTGGGTTATACCGATTTTGATTGTCGCCATCGTCGCCCTGGTAAAAGCGGAGCAGCCTGTCAGGGATATTAACGCCATTTTTACGCGTGATTTACGGCATATGGCGCACAAATCAGATAAAATTAGATCAAGGAGAAAATAATGAGTAACTTAGGATTTGGAGTAATGCTCAACATGCTGATGGATAATAGAGAAACAGTTGAATCAATAAAATCATCCGTTGGCAATAAAATAACCGACATCAAGTTATCGGAAGATAAATTATTTCTTTGGTTTGCCGACAAGCAAGAAGGATATAACGCCAGACTCGAAATTTGGGACGATGGTCAATCGTGCTGCGAAAGTCGATATATGCGGACGGATGATAAATTAACTGATTTTATCGGATCGGATTTTGTATCGGCCGAAACGCGAGGCGCGCCAAGTGTTCCAGATCAATTCGAAGAGCACGAAGTGCAATTTTTATTGATTACTACCAGCTTAGGAGTTTTTACCGTTGAAACACACAATGAGCACAATGGCTATTATGGCGGTTTTGCCATTCGTGCAAAATTATTTGAAAGATAAAAGGAGAAACAGATTATGAATGAAATTTTATTTGTAGACAAAGAAAGGTGGGAAATTAGAGATCATTTCAGCAGTCCTGAATTGGTCACCGGGGTTTATGTACGCGCAAAACTGCCTGACGCTAAATGGGAAAGCGTCGATATAAATTTACTGGACAAAATTAGTCTTTTATCATGGCTCAAATCCAGGGGTGGCGATAACCCATGGGCGGAAGATTGCGTCGGTATTTTATTGGGACACGGCCATTTACACAGAAAGGAATAGTAAACAGATGAAAAATTTTGACGATCAAATCCTAATCTGCGAGGGAGAACTGGTTGACCTCGCAAACGGTGAGCCGAATATAAATCGCCGGCTTGCCATTGTAGACGCATCGGGATATGTGTCCCAAGCGCTGCACAAGACAGCACCCGAGCAGGCTGAATTGCTCGGTCAGGCAAAAGAGGCGCTTGACCCGTTTACCGAGAATTCGGACAGCATCCGGGATGCCCGGAATAATATCCACTCGTTGCAAAACGAGATTTATTGTGACATCGCCTGGAGGGCGAAACATGAGTAATTTTGAATTCTTGTATAAAACGCAGCAAGATTGCGTTTGCGCCGGGTGCTATGGGCAAGTAACACTTGTCACGGTAAAAGGCGAGCAGATGTTAACATGTCAGAAGTGCGGTGATTATCGCGGAGTAGTTACCCGAGCATACGCCCAGAGACGGCAATCGGAATCCGTCATGGAATTGCGAAATGTGATGAACACGCTCGGACAGGTTCTGCAACTACCGGAACCTAAAAAACAAACCACGGCTGAGATTTTAGCAGACTTAGGATTTTAAGGAGGAACAATGCCAATCAAAGGATTAACAGATCGTAAACTTGCGTTTCCAGAAATCGGTCAGATTCGCAAGGGTGCAAAGAAAGACCCAAACGGTAATAAACCGGGTCTAGATTTGGAATACTTCCGGATTGAATTTGACGAAAAAGAAGTAGAAACGGCGGCAATTTTTAATAAGGCTTACGGCGACAAACCGACCGAGATCAATATTGTCCTACCTTTCAACGATATTCCCAGAATGTGGGATGCCTGGTTAGAAGCGTACACGGCCGGCCGAATGGTTGCCCGTTCTGATGGTGAATATTTTTCATACCGCATTAACCCGGACGACGGAAAAACCATGGTTTTAAACGGCAATCCGTCCATGAAGCATGAAGATGTCGTCGGTCATTACATCGATAAAAACGGGAAGAAACAGCCGATTACCTGTAAACCAACCGGACGCTTAAAAGTGATTGTGCGCGAACTTTTCCGGGCGGCTTATCTCACCGTCATGACAACCAGTATCGCCGACATCGGTAATATCTCGGCACAACTTGACGCGTTAAAAGAATTGAACAATGGCCAGATTGCCGGTATCCCACTGGTGTTGAGACGTCGCCCGAAGAAAATCAGTACCCCTATGCCGGGCGGCCAACGGGCGCGGCGCGTAAAATGGTTGTTATCCATCGAAGCGAATCCGAAATGGGTAAAGGCAAAACTGATGCAGGTGCAATCTTTAGCAACTCCAAAAGTTGCAGCATTACTTCCCGGAGACGAACAGGAAGAAGA
>Ga0172381_10004408_pt1 | contig 14592 bp, 23 predicted proteins | sample Leawel6488metaG_FD_119754 | JGI IMG/M metagenome (GOLD analysis project Ga0172381, IMG submission 119754) | Leachate microbial communities from a municipal landfill in Southern Ontario, Canada - Leachate well 64-88 metaG | ecosystem: Engineered > Solid waste > Landfill > Unclassified | place...
ATATCCAAGAGTTCCACCAATACCATCAACAATAGGAACCCAAGTAGACGTATTCTTGTTTTCAAGGTCCATTGTTGCACCATAAACACTCACATACGTAGGAACTGTTACATCAGCAGAAACCAACGCAACAGAACCAATAGCCAGAATCATTACCAGAGACAGTACCACCAATAGCTTGTTCATTATTCTATTTTCTCCTTTTTATTTTGTGGATGCGTTTGGTTTTAGTTATTTATATGTGTTTTTCTTTCCACCCCCTACAAAAATAATGACGCAATAATAAGTACTGTAATCGCTACATTGAACCCTATGCCAATCATCATCCAATTCTTCTGGGACTCATTAAACGATATTGTATCATCATTCTTGCGTTTATTCCATGCCCATTCTGTCCCATACATTCCATTAACAAATGCACCAATTATTCCAAGAAACAGGAACAACGGTATCGCTTGCCATACCCTGAATCTTATTCCCCATATAGGACCTATTAGAAATGCTCCCCAATTCCAACCTTTCATTTATCCCCCTTTTCTTCATTACACAATAAGTGTTTATTCTTTTCTAGCTCTACTTCCTTAATCGATTTCTCTACTGCCGAAAAGTGTCTCTCCGCGCTGGTATACAAAACATAATGTAATATCATAAAAATGGCGACCGCTCCGAACGCTATCTCTACCCATTCACTGTATACCCACCCACCCGCTACGCACACACCTATGAATATCAAAGTGTCCCTTAAGGACATGGCAGGAAACCGATAGAATATACTTTCCCTCCATATCTTAGGAAACCGTGTCTTTGTTTTCATGTATTATTTCCCCTTTTTCATATTTAGAGCCGAACCCATAATTAGTTCCGCACCATTTCCCGAAGCATTTTTTACTGCAAAAGTAATGCCCTCTTTTATGGTGGTCATCATAACTCAACACTTCAGATGTTCTACGTGGAAACTCTGTGCCACACTCCTCACACGTAAGCTTTAATGTATGGTACGCTTTTGAACAATCATTGTTGCAAAACTTTTTGTTATTATTCTCGATCACGTTACCACAGTTAAGGCATATTCTTTTACGGATGTGCCTTTTCTGCATTCCTACATCAGTTAGTATAGATGATACTCTTTGTCTACTAACCCCTACCTGTTGTGCTATTGTTACTTGACGATAACACGGATATTTAGTCTTTATATCTATTACCTGTTGGCGTACTCCTGTTGCTAATGGCATAATTAAGCTCTCTTACCACCATGTTTATAGGGTCTAGTCCTATTATATTCGTGCTTTTTTAATATTTCTTTCTCAAGGTCTATCCCCATTCCTTCAGCTAAGTCCATTGTGCGAATCATTATGTCTGCTAATTCCGTTGGGAAACCAATCGGTTTACCTGTCTTTGGGCCACTAACAATTATCGTTGACTCCATATGGTTATCACGATAATCTTCTAGTGCCTCCGATACCTCTGAATGAATAAGACATAAGCACTCCGGTATATTTCTTTCCTTTTCCCACCATCCAAGTTCTACTGCAACTTTATGTATATCTCGCTGTAACTCTTTAATATCCAACTATATCTCCTTTGCGACCCAAAACCTTTGCCATCCTTTATGCTTCATGAAAAGCAACCCTTGCTTATTTAGCTGTTCTGTATAATATCGCGCCGATCTTCTACTCATCCCTGTTCTATCTGCTATAGTTTCCGTGGATAATCCATCTTCTCCTGACCGTTTAATCATATCAAGTATCTCTTCTTTGTTGTGATAGATATGTAGCACTATTTATCACCATTCACACAGTTAAGTACAGGGAAAAACTTCACCAACACAGGAAACTCTTTAACCTCTAATTCTATCTTCCCTGTATTATTACGGTAATCGAAAGCCAGAATTACGAATGACTGATGCAATAAGAATAAATCCCCTTGTGCCTTGAATTTCTCGATTATTCCGCTCTGATTATCCCTAATAATAGATAATAACTTTTTTGCTTTAGGATTAGTATAGACCTCATATGATTTTGTGAAGAATTTTCGCTGTTCGCTTGGAACTTTCACGCCAACTAATTTTCCAACAGCTTTCCTTGCTTCTTCCTTGTTCATGGCATCATACCACGAAGCCCCCCCACTACCATCATGTGCAAGGTATATCATCCCACTATCTATAAACTCTTTCTCGATTTGTTCTATTTTATCTAAGGGGAGTTTACGCTTAATTTTCACTGGCATTATTCTTCCTTTGGCGTATTCGCCTTAGTGAATGGTTTTGTCTTGTGTTTCTCTTGCATAATCGCATAGCCCTTCTTAGGGTTTCCACGTGGTTTATTGCGCCAGTATCCACGTTCACTTAACCCTTCTTTAAGCACTTTGAAAAGTTGAGTTTGGCGACTCATTACCTTCATAGATTCTCTAAGTTCTTCAAAATCAATCGGCATCGTTTTCCCTCTCACTTACATGCTATTGCATCATTAACTGATTTGTAATGCTTTATTCCTGTTGCATCTAAATCTTTATGGAAGTCATTTGTATGCCTATAAAGCGCATAGAATTCTATAACTTCTATGTTATTACCCATCATAGTTACTTCTCTATATTCTGTATCATATCCCATATTTATCAGCGTGCAAAACTCTTCTTCACTTATATTATTGAAATAGTATTTATGGCCATCTGATCCCCATATAAGACAACTTGCAAATGGCATAGCCGCAACTGCCGCTACAACACTACTTATCACCATTATCCATATTGTTTCTTTTATTATCTTCATGATTCTATTATACCACCTACATTACCCTATTGCAAGCGTTTAGCGTGGGCTATTTTATCGCTTTGACGATATGATGCCATCCAAATCCATAATGGTCTAAATCGCCATCTAATTTAACTTTTCTTTGTTCTGGTGTATCTACTACATTGTAATACGTCTTTACTTCCACATTGCGGAAATACTTAGAGAATAGACTTATCGCTTCTTCCCTGGAATATACTTTAGTGTAGGGACATCCTTCTATTCGTTCTGAGAACTGTGAGGCGAGTTTTTCTTCGGGTATACCATTATCTTTATGAAGGTGATAAATACTATAAGCGTAGAGTAAGCTATCTTTATTGTAGAGCATCGCTATCACTTCCCCATCTGGTTTAAGCACTCTCTTTATCTCTCCAAGTGCTATCTCTATCTCTGGTATGTGATGAAGTACTCCAAAAGACCAAACTGTGTCAAAAAACGCATTATCATAAGGGATAGAAGTGGCCGATGCTCTTGATACAATTACGGTTTTGTGTGTTTGCTTAGCTGATTCAAGAGTCATGTTAATAGCGTTTTCTGTTAGATCAATGCCATAACAAATTGCTCCATTACGCGCAAATTCCAGCAAGTCTATACCTGACCCACATCCAACCTCAAGAACTCTTTTCCCTTTATATTTATCAAATCCTATAGCGTCGTGCATATAATCTTGAAGTTCATATCTGAATTGACGACGCTTCTCATAACTCCATTTCTCATCCTTGAATTGCATAGGAGTAGCCTTTTCCCAATACTGTTTAATGGTATCCATTCTTTTCCTTCACTTCCTTTAATTTATTCTCTACTATATTTATGAAAATATCAGGGTATTCAATCATGTTACTCTCATAGAATCTAATCGACCTATCTGAATGCTCTACCTCATATAATCTATGAACATGTAGCCCTGTTAGATTTACTTCATTACGCAGTCTTCTTGGAGGATGTGTTTCGATAACAACTCCAACATCCAGAAAATGCTTTCCTCGGCGTGTAACCATTACTTTTTCGCCTGACTGAAACTTTTTAGTGTCTACCTGCTTCTTCAAATTCCCTTCCTTTCACAAACTAAAATTCCATCTTGCACTTCCACATCGCCTATACTTGTTTCCCCTGTTGAGTTTGGCTTAATGTCTGCTATAAATATATATCTACCATCAAGTATCGCTTTTACCTTATCGTGTTTTGCATCTGAATGAGTGCCAATCATAAAGTAATCAATTAGCCCATTCCTAATCATGCCCTGTGCGCCCTTCAACACCTTATCTTCTGCGCCTTGAACATCAATATGAACTAAGTTTATATGTGGATTTGGCAACATTAGAAGCAGAAAATCCATAGTAATAGAATCCACCCTTTCAACATCCCTCTTGAGCCACTTAAGTAGACCATATATCGTTTTCAGCGATACTCCACTATTCACCATTCCTTGCCCATAATCATAATCTGGTTTTGAGTTCTTGTTTATTCTAACCCATCCATCAATATCAGATACTACCGCATCTAAACACCTTCCCTTTATCTCATTGTATTCAAAATGTTCTTTCAACCACTCATAATGATTAGGGTCTGGCTCTATCCCTATACATAATGGCGTTGATTTTACATTTTTCGGCACTATTCTATTTCTAATTAGACCGTCAAACGCAAGACACCATTCACCATATCCTGCGCCAACTTCCACAAATACTGCATCTTTGGATTTAATAGTTTCTATGATTGATGCTATTGCGTACCTCTCAAAATGTCTCTCTGGAATATTCCCTCTCTCTATTGTGTCGCTTTCTCTCTTGTCTATCATAGTATTGAATTCTTGATTGAGGCATTTTGTCATTCGATAGTTGCCATGCCAATCACGTATCCAATTGTCTTCTATTCTAGGACTTAGGAATTCACACTTCTTAATTTTTAGCATCTATTCTATTTCCTTTATTCTTACTACGCAAGGATTCTCAGATGATTGGTCGTCCCATTGCCCATTATTGTAGGTATAAGGTATCGGTGGGCTATTTGCATAGTCTATAATCCAACTATGCAAATCGGGACTTGTAGCCAATGCAGATACTTCTCGTATGACAGTTGACGAATACGGTTGGAAAGCAGTATAGTGGTTAATCCAACTTGTGCCATTAAAGTATAGCGAAGCTGGAACTATGCTGCCAACGTCCCATCCTACTACCACAGATGTAGTCTGTGCATAATTGGCATCGGCATTGTCAACTAACGTCAACTGTGTAGGACTATCAATGGTATCAATCCGTGTGAATTGATCGTGGCCCAAATCACCCTTAGCAACAAAAACTGGTTGGCCTTCAGAGAATCCACTTGTGGATGCTACAGTTACTACCTTAGTGCCACTGGTTAGTTGCGCTGCCAACGCTGAGTTTGCACTTACATCATTCGCCATCACAGGATTCCCATCATATTTTGTGTATGCGCCTTCAAAATCCGTGAATGTTACTAATCCAATCTGCCAATGACCTTGCGGTGTCCTTGCACCATCTTCACCACCATAGAGCATATAGTATGTCCCATCGTATAGAACAGGATTGCTAACCATTGCAGAACTTACATCATCCCATGTTCCACCAACACCAATAGGAATTACAGGGTTGTTCGCCCCTTTTGTCCATGAGAACCCATCCGAAGAATAGGCATATCCCGCTTGATAATTGCCCGCTGCGTTACACCCTGTATAGATCATTCTATAACGCTTTGTACCTACAACACCCGTATCAATGACTCTTGGAAAACTTGTCCCGTTAGCATCAAAGGTTCCTGCCCCACCAGCAGGTATGGTAGCTGTCTCACCTGTAGGCATTACCCAACTTATCCCATCGCCAGATATCGCATAGTGGATAGTGTCTACCCACTTTGATGTAGCACCCTTGAAGTACATTACATACTGTTTACCAATCTGAATAACCCAAGGGTCTTTTGCCTGATAAGCGTCAAATTTATAACCCCCAGACTTGATTATTGGATTACCCACATACTTGATAAATTCCCCATTCTCATCAGCAATGGCTACGCCAATAGAATAATTTCTGCCACTATTATCACCCCCACCATTAAAGAAAACCAAAGATTGCATATTAGTGTCCGTTATGTTTGTCGCTGCGCTTGTGGATAGGGATGTTAAATAAACAATGGCCTCCCCGCTCTTAAAAACTTCTACCGCATAAGATAAATCAGGAAGCGCACTGTACTTTCTCAACCCTGGTGTTGTGCCATCCACCATCTTATTATTCTCTATATTCCACTCTGTTAGAAAGATATAGCACGGGGGTTTCAGGACAAATGTAGTATTCTGCCAATCAAAATACCCCATGAGAAGTGCGCCACCATTATAATCTGCATAAATCAACGTGTCACCATGATTTTCCGCAAGCCACTTAGCGCACTTTATGTCGTTATCCGTATAATATCCTACTATGGAATCATCTTTTGATAGTGCTAGTGAATATGGAACATCTATTTTATCTGTTGTACTCCCCATCACAAAGAACACAAACCCTGATGTGAAGATAAAGTAGACTGACAGAATGGCGCAAATAATGTATATGGCTATCTTTTTATTTTGCATAGTTGGTCTACCCCTACAACTAACATCGGAGCGAGAAAGAATAAACACGCCTGATAATAACGGCTTGCGTTTACTAAGCTAGAGAACGTTGGCACAAATACAACACATAGAATAACCACAAATGAAGTTCCTACACAAGCTATGAATTCAGGGGTAAAGTTGTATTCCTTATACTTGAACAATAGAAATAGGAAGCCAAATACAATCAATGCTTGTGTCAAATATTGGATTAACCTAAACGCCTTACCTTGGATAGTAGAATCAAAGAAGTCTAATCCTACTGCTGTTCTTACTAAAGGCTCTTGTTTATCCATATATGAGAACCCTATACTCTTAACATTATCTGCTCTTGGGTTTTCTGATATGGGTGCTACAACTATGTTAGTTGGCGTACTTGATGGCATTGGGGCTTTGACGATTGGCGCATCTTCCTCAAAAGGTGCTTGCGCTGCTACCACGGAGTTATGCGCTACGTTATTAAAATACGTAAGCATAAATCCATCACCTATCATCCCAAACCATATAAAAAACGTAGCCATAAGTCCTACAATAGGCAAAGCCGCCCATTTGATGTTACGGTAAGGCAATCGTATGGCTTTGATACGTAATGCGTTACAAATAAATGGTACTCCGTAATATCCGCACAAAAACATGATAGCGAATATCCCTATAGTATAGTGGCAAAGAGTAGCCATCATTGCACATACTGCTAACGATAGATTCTTTTTGAACCCCACTATCTCTTTTGACGCAATCACATAGACCATTAACGCAAGGAATATCTCAGCAATCATGCTCTTTTGTATCTGTACTACTTCTATAAAGAACATAGGGACTATCATAAAGAATAAAACAGCGTAAAAAGCCTTGATTCCACCCATCTGCTTTTTGAAAGCGAAATAGAGAATAACAGGTATGAGGGAATATAGAAGAGGGAACAGAAGTTTGAACTGCCATATAACACTAATACCTATAAATTTTAATGCGGGGCAAACAAATACTAAAAGAGTAGATGTATTATTGACATATTGGTAATCTATATCAAACCCTTTATTAGCTACAAAGTATTCTCCGTGTATATCAGACCCAACAATATAATGCCCTAACATCGTAGTACCGAGTACGAGACATGCCGAAATGCACCATACCCATATTGAATAGTTACTTAAGTTACCCTTAGCAACCAATGCGGTTATTAAGATAATTGCCACTATAGTTAGATAAGGGGTAAACGTATTTAGTGTGTATGCGCCGATGGCTGTGATTGCCACACAAAAAATAGCAACAACGATATCTCGGACCACCCAACTTAATTTAGTCAACCAAAAGAATTCACTCATCTATCCCCATCTTCTTCTTCAATACCCAGTTTTTCCATAATTGATTTTATATCCTTTACAAGAGGATTCGAATGGCGATAGAACTGTTCACTCCATGCTGCGTAGAAGTTTGGCATGATAAACTTCCAGTAAAACAGGCAATATCCTACTGTGACTATAAAAACTGCCAATCCAATCTCCCATACTGTAACTCCAATACCTCTTTCCTGTAGTGATCCGGCAGCAGTAGGAATCAATAAGATAGTATTCGCCAATATCAATGGGATGCCCGCCTGAGAGAATAGATTAAAGGTGTATCCTATTACTTTGCCGAATTTACCTGATTTTTGCTGATTAAATATCCTCATTGGATTGCTTCTATCGCCTTTCTGTAATTATTGGCCCAATTCACACCTGAAAATTCCTCAATGAATTTCTTTTGGTTTTCCTTTATAACATCTGCAAATTTGAATTTGTCACTATAAAACATATTGATAGCCAAAATAAGAGACTCATAATTTTCAGCTTCAAATGTCATCCCTATCTTCCATTCTCTTACCTTTTCCCCCAATGTATTCGCATCGGATGATATTACAGGTAATTGATACTGGGAACATTCCCATAACATCGAACTTGTAGACTTGAATATTTTATAATAGGATAATATTGCTGCATCAGCCGCACAAAAAAAGTATTTCTTCTCATCTTCAGGGATATAGTTATTGAATACCTTGCAGTTCTCCACATTGTATTTTTTCGCTAATGTTTCTGGTGACGTTCCTAGGGAAAACGCCTGAATACCTCCATGCACTAACCAGACATCTGGTAACTCCGCTGATGCCTTAAACATTGTCTCGGTATCTTTCCCTGAATGGGGTGCGCCAAAACTTAACAAAACTTTTGCATCCAATGGCAAACCTAAACGCCTTCTTGCCTCCTCTTTACTGACTAAAGATACATTATTTCTTACACCCCACTCTATTACCTGTAAATTATCTTTGAATACGCCACCCATATACTCCGCATATTCATCTTTTGTCTTATCATTTTGAGGGCAAAGAATATATTTCTGTTGTTTTATACCGTATTCATATAGATACCTCCATATAGGATTGTTAATAAAAAAGTTCATTACTAAAGTATATATCGTCAGAAATGGATTTGATTTTACTTGGGATACAGAGGCTTTAGGGGCAACTAAATTTGCAGCAGTAAGTGATATTACCCATCTCACATTCTTAAAAGGTAGGGATATCAGGAAACTCGTAAACAAAAATGGTTCACCATCTCTTACGATAATAGCATCAGCCTTTTTTGAATGATATAAATACAAAGCCTTAATCAATATTGCGAAAGTCTCAAACAACATCAAGAACCATCTGGAAATAGCAAACTTTCTAATCTTATCCAATGCCCACCAGTTAGGAATTACCTTATAGTGTTCAACTTCTACATCAGGATTATTAGTTACTCCACAAAATGTGACTAGAATAGCATCAATGCCATTCTCTTTTAACATTCTTGGTTCTACTGTTGCTACGTGTGGGTGATGCCCTGAATAATGTGCGAATGGGCAAGCATAAACCACCTTCATCTTTTTACACCATCCACAATCTTAGGCTTCTTATGTTTTCCATCTATATCGTCATCAATCTCTTGACAGCAATCGTTCATCTTCTTGATACCTTTCTTAACTTTCTTTTCCCCACGGTTCCACACCTTATCTACTTTATCCCACATTCCCATTATTTACCCCCAAAGTATACAGCTTTACTCCCTTCATCTTCATTATATCATAAACTCCCCAACAATCCAATACGTTAGGCTTTGCCATTAGCGTCTTGAAGGTACTCGTGCTAATATTTCTGAATTCCGGCCACGGGGTACATATAATAGCTAAGTCAGCCTCTTTTAACGCTTCCTCAACAATATCTACCTGTTTCCCTACGCCTTCGTATTTTGCCATTGGATCATATACTCTTATATCGCATCTACATTCTCCACCTACAGTCAGTTCTTTAATAATCTTTAGTGCTGCCGATTCTTCCGTTAGCCCTGTATACGGCTTATAGCTTATTCCAAGTATAGCTACCTTATGGTCCCCACTTCCAATTATCTGTTTGGCCTTTTGTGCATACCTATCATTATGCCTTTGATTTACCGCATCCGTAGCTGATGCCATCATAGATAACGACCCATATTTACTAGCTGTGTTTTGGAATGCCTTACAGTCCCTTACGAAGCATGGCCCTCCAAACCCTAATCCTGGCATTAAATACTTTTTTCCTATCCGTTTATCTTCTCCTACAGAATTGAGTACGGCATACGCATTCCCTGTAGGCACTTGCTCGCACAGTTCCGCAATCATATTTGCAAACGATATCTTCATTGTAACCGCGCAATTCAAAGCTAATTTACTAATTTCTGCATTCCATAGACTCATCCTATGAATAGGTGGCATCGGGTTGAGTGTCATCCTGTGGAATGATTCCAATGTATCCCCTGCTTTCGTATCACTTTCTCCTACTAATAGAGTATCAGGGAATTTCATCCCCTTAATTACTTCTCCTAATGCAATAAACTCTGGGTTGTAGGCAATCCCCCAATTCTCACCCACTTTTCTACCAGTTAATTTCTCTATCTCAGGGATAAACACATCCACACAACTTCCGGGCATAACTGTACTAACGACTACTATTAAATGATATTCTTTTGAGTCCTTAATAGATTCACATATCCCCTTAATAGCCGATAGTACATAACTATTAGAGAAAGAGCCGTCTTTCTTACTTGGGGTAGGTACGATAATAAAACTGATTGAGGTTTCTTTTACTTTGGAGTAGTCTGAGGAGAATTCCATCATAGATTTATGTTTCTGAAATAGTTCATTAAGTCCTGTCTCTTGAATCGTGCAAATTCCTTTTGAAAGATTGTCTATGTGTTCTTTATTGGAATCTACGCAAAGTACATTATGTCCTGCTTCTGCATATACTGCTGACATAGTCAACCCTAACTTTCCAGCACCGATAATGCTTATACGCACTGACTACCTCCATTATTGTAATACCGTAGTTTACTGTAGGATACAACGCATTGTCTTCCGCTTAATTACTAAATTCCTTCAAGTTTATCATAATTTTTAACTGCCCATTCATAAACTTTGGGTATACCTTCTTCAAGCGTTACTTTCGGGTCATACCCTACTACTTCTCGGAATAAAGTGTTATCTGAGTTTCTACCTCTTACACCCTGCGGTTTTGTTAGATCGTAAATAGGCTTAATGCGTTTACCAGACGCTTTAATAGCCAAGTCTGCAAGGTAATTTATCGTAACCCCTTGTTCTGTTCCTATATTTATTGGTTTGTTGTAATCCGTCTGCATCAATCGTAAAATCATTTCTACGCAATCATCTATATATAAGAAACTGCGTGTCTGTTCTCCATCTCCCCATATGGCGAATTCTGGATTTGGATGTTCTATTGCCTTTAACACAAGAGCGCAAGGTGCTTTTGATTTTTTCCTATCAAACGAAGTGAAACAACCATCGTAAACATTGTGATGACGACCTATCTTTATATTCATCCCGTAATCTTGGGTATAAGCCAATGCTAACTCTTCTGCAAATAACTTCTCAAGCCCATATATTTCATTTGGCAAAGCGGGCCACGCCATTCTTTCTGATAACTTCATTGCCCATGAACTTGTTTGTAAATCTGTGTTATAGCAACAAGCTGAACTAGAAATATATACCTGGGGGACTTGCCTTACCCTACAAGCTTCCAATAGGTTTGTGTTCATTAAGACGTTATCTCTGGCAATATCAGCATGAATAGTTGCCAGCCAGCCTATACCCCCCATATTGGCGCAAAACACAAAAACTACAAATTTACCTTCACAAACCGCCCTACATACATTAGGATCACGTAAATCATATTGATAGAAAATTATCTCTTTTTCTATATCTGAGATATTTTGCTTACTTCCACTCGATAAATCATCGGCTACTGTGACATTAGCCCCTTCCTTTACTAATCTACGAGCTACGTGACTCCCTATCATCCCTGCCCCCCCAGCTACCAATACGTTTTTACTCTTCCAATCCATTATTCTCCCCTTTTACATAGGATATTAGTGCTAAACCCATGCTTTGTAGAATGAGCTTCTATTTCAGTCCAGGAAGCTTTATAAACTTCCTTCCGGTATTCATCTATAACTTGGATATTATTATATCCTATACCGTTGATAAACGCCCCAAATCCCGCTACACTGTGTCCTGATGTGTTCAATCCTTCAGGCCATATCTCTATAATAAGAGGTGGATAGTACTTCTGTAATGTCTTTATAGCTCCCTCTATTACTTCATATTCGTGACCTTCTGTATCTATCTTTATTAAACTGACGTTTCTGATATATAAATCATCTATAGTAATAAGTTTGACTTCCTGCGTATTCGCATACTTCCTTGACTTCGGAACAACCAAGCTATGCTCTCCACTTTCCCCCGCAGATACATTCAGTTGTGATATCCCTGATTTATTACTCGCAGCTACTTTCATAACTTCTACATTCGTAAAGCCATTCAACTCTACATTCGCACGCAAGTCATTTGCATTCATTGCCTCTGGCTCTATTGCTATTACTTTCCCAGCACCCTGAGCTGCCAATAGGGTAAAATACCCTATATTAGCACCTATGTCTATTACTGTTGCATCTTTTTTAAGGTACTGTTTGAACACCTCTGTTGTTGTTGGTTCGTATTCGTGCATAAATAATAGCAATAGCACTACGCCACCTATTGGCCTTCCTTCTCCTAATTTTACATTTATCTTGTATCCGTTTACTTCCGTAGTCTTCATCGTTTTGGAGATTACTTTACTTGCTACATTTTGGAATCCCCAATTCACTATCTTGTATTTACCTAAACCTTTTCCTTTGAATGGAGTTATTGCTAATCCTACTGCTTCAAATAACATCAATTTCCTCGCACATATAGAGTATGAACCTACCATTATCCAATGGTTCAATCCTAACCTTATATCCCTCATACCTTAACTCGGACGCTTTATCCCTTGCTCTACTCCGTGAGTATTCTGATGCAGACTTTCTATACTTCTGCCCATCTATTATTTTGGTTTTGGGTGGTTTCATGCGACCTCCTTTAACCTATATTCTATTGTCTTAACCAATACACTGATCCCATGCTTTATCGGATTCATAGTAGAATTCTGTGAAAATTCATCATTATAAATGCAGGTGATAGGACATTCCCCTATCCTGAATCCTTGTTTACGAGCTTTCAAAAGAAACTCTGTGGAGAACCCGAATCCGTTTTCTTCTATCTTAACTTTTTCTGCTACTTCCTTCGTGAAAGCCCTGAACCCTGATTGGGTATCTTTTACCCACTTACGGCTACCTACATTAAATACTGTACTTATTACACTATTCCCAATAGAACGATATAAGGGCATGTCAAAATTACATAATGTTCTCGACCCTATGCACACATCGGAAAAGTTTTGCTCAACTTGTAGTGTGACTAATGGGATTTCTCTTGGGTTATGCTGTCCATCACTATCCAGAGTTACAACAATAAAAGGATTGAATTTTAGAGCATATTCTATTCCTCTTCTTGTAGCTTCTCCTGCTCCCTGTATATCACATCCAGTTACGTTTGCCCCTGCATTAAACGCTTTTTCTGCTGTTTTGTCTTTAGAATTATTATCCACTACTATAACCATGTCACAATGCCGCAAAGATTCCTTAACTATTCCCTCTATAGTCTTTTCTGCGTTATAGGCTGGGATTACGGCTATCATTTTCATAGGTGTAAGGTGTTATCCGCTAATTTTCCATAGAACACAAAGGTTTCTATCGTGTCTCCAAACTTATCAATGGCCTCTTTTTCCTTTTTTTTACACAATTCTTCATCCTGACCACATTGGAAGTAAACTGATTTATACTTTCCTTTAATAGCAACAGGACTTACCTTCAAATACCATTGCTCATTCGGTTTGAGGCCGTTCTTCTTCAATGATTACCCCCAATTCTTTTAATTCTTCCAGCATCTTCTTTTTGTTTAGTTTTAACTCTCTCAATTCCCACTTCCCATCACTCCCTTTTCTACACCACCCTTCATTTGCAGCCTCTCTCATCCATTGTTCTGTTAATTCTCCATCACTTCTCTTATCATCTACATGTAGTTTCTTCCATTTTGATATCGCTAATAGCGTGGCTAGTTTCCATTGAGCATCTATCTTCTCTGCTTTTGTTACTTTATGGTTTTCTGTAGAAGTTACTGTCCCACCATCTGACCCGTGCTTCTTGCGATATTGGGCTATTTCTTCCTTACGTTGCTGTTTGAATAGTTTCATTCTCTCTCCTTTTGAAAACATGGTCGTCTATGGTTATCGTCAAGCTCAAACCTACTATTACCCAGAACCACGGTCCTGCCTGAGTCCAAATATAATGGTCCCAAACAGACAATAAAAATACCGAAGCCCAAATATATTTCCATGAAGTCTTCCAAAAACAATAAACTGATACCCATAACCACGCTAAAGCAGCGATTGGGCCTATTTGATCGTAAATTATAAGCGGTGTGTTGTGAACTGTTCGAGTTGTAAATGAGGTCGCTTCAAGGCCATTGCCTAATGGGTTGGTATCTTTTATTGCCTCTTTATACACCCCTATTCTCCCCGTAGTTGCATCATCAAATTGATTACCATATTCTCCTGAAGTGTCTGCTATAGCTACATCAAATTTGTGCATTGTTTCATGATATATGTCTTGCGTAGTCCCTACAAACAGCCCACCTATTACACAAAATGCCAATACTGCTAATATTGGCACAAGTTTTTTGGAAATATCCTTCCTGATAATTGCCGCAATTCCAAGTCCTGCTA
>Ga0172381_10004411_pt1 | contig 14585 bp, 17 predicted proteins | sample Leawel6488metaG_FD_119754 | JGI IMG/M metagenome (GOLD analysis project Ga0172381, IMG submission 119754) | Leachate microbial communities from a municipal landfill in Southern Ontario, Canada - Leachate well 64-88 metaG | ecosystem: Engineered > Solid waste > Landfill > Unclassified | place...
AAAAAGCCGCTCGTGTCCTTCGTCACGCTCAGGATGCACGAAGCTTGTCGAATCCATAGCGGCGTTGAATATATACTATGTGATTTTCCGTTTTTCTGACACTTCGATAAACTTAGGGCGAGCGGAAATCGACAGTCGTTCGTGGTGGTCTTGTCCCACACTTGGGATTAGATTGTCGGGACCTCCTCATTCTCGATAGGTTAGGACTATGATATAAATGCTGTTGCGAGCGGGAAAAACTTACAAAAACCTCTTCTCCAGTCCCTCGTCGCCAACGGAGAGGGGAATTAAAAGGGTGAGGTAGAAGGAAAATGATGAAAAAAGCATTTGTATCCTGGAGCGGAGGTAAAGATTGTTGCCTTGCCTGCTTTAAGGCAATGAACGACGGGCTTGATGTCCGCTTTTTGTTGAATATGGCGACCGAAGACGGTATGCGTTCCCGTTCTCACGGCCTTTCAAAAGAGGTTTTGGAAATGCAGGCTCAGGCTATCGATTTACCTCTTATTCAGCGAATGACGAGCTGGAACGACTACGAGCAAGAATTCTCTAAAGTTCTGCTGGAGTTAAAAGAACAGGGTGTAACAGATGGTATTTTTGGTGATATCGATTTAGACGAGCATCGCCTATGGGTTGAAAGAGTCTGCCAAGAATATGGGATTACTCCGCATCTTCCTCTATGGGCGCAGGACCAGTCTGCCTTGTTGAGAGAGTTTATCGATAGCGGTTTTAAGGCTTTGATTGTGGCTGTCGATGCCTCTGTGATGGGGGAGGAGTGGTTGGGCAGGGTGGTGGATGCAAATCTGGTTGTGGATTTGGAAAAAGCCGGAAATATTACACCTTGCGGCGAGGCCGGCGAATATCATACACTGGTTATCGGAGGCCCTCTATTTAAAAAGGATTTAGAGGTCTCAAAGGCTGAAAGAATAATGAGAGATAATCATTGGTTTCTGGATATCAAGTCAGTAGTATATATGGAGAAAGGGGTTTAAATTGAGTTGTATTTTAATAACAGGCGGCGCAAGGGCGGGTAAAAGCAGTTATGCGCAAAAACTGGCAGCCGAAATTGGTGAAAAGGTATTGTTTGTGGCAACCGCCGAGGCTAAAGACGAGGATATGCGCCTGCGTATTGAAAAACATAAGAAATCTCGCCCCTCACATTGGAAGACACTTGAAGCGCCAAAAGATGTTGCAAGTGTTATAGAAAGTGCTGGTGGGGGCTACTCTGTCGTTATCATAGATTGCATTACTATGCTGGTATCGAATGTAATGCTTGGCGCAGAAAATGAAACATCCGCTGAATCGGAAATATTGAAAGAAATCGATGCTCTTATAAATGTTATGAAGACTAGTCCTGCCACTTTTATACTGGTATCAAATGAGGTGGGGTTGGGAATAGTTCCCGATAACGAGCTCTCCAGAAACTACCGCGACTTACTTGGAAGGGCAAATCAGCTAATTGCCTCATATGCCGATGGGGTTTATCTGCTGGTTGCGGGTATTCCTGTTAAGATAAAGTAACAAATAATTCTACGGATTTTTCAAACAATCATCATGATTATCCACGTTGCGTATGATAAAAATATCTCGTTTGCGTTCAAAAGTCATGTGGTATTTATCGTCTACATAAGCTTCGAAAATGCCGGGCGCTCTCTCTACAGGGTGGCTGCGTAATCCCGGATGGCGAAAATCATTATCCAGTAGTCTTAACGCTTTATCCACTTTGTTTTGGATGGCTGATGGCAATCCGGTATATTGCTTTACGAAGCGGTTTGTGAATTCGACAGGCATTAGACATCGCCCGTGTCTGTTTTCTTTTTATTACTTTTCTTGTGGAGAAAGGCAATGGCATCGTCGCTGTTTTCGAATTTATGCACTCTGCCGCTGTGGATGTCGTCCTCGGCTTCCCTTTCACCTTTTTGCCAGCGTTCCGTCCAGAACCATGACTGTTCCTTGCTGACTAATTTCATAACCTTGAGCACGATATCTCCGTCTTTTATCTGAACATCGACGAAATCGCCTTCTTCGATACCCAGCTGTTGCCTTACCGAGACGGGGAGGGTTAATTGTGCCTTTTTGCGTATTTGAATAAGTTCCGACATAAGAAATTCCTACTTTCCAATTATCTTACTATTTAAATATATACGGTTATAGTTAGAATGTCAATGCAGAAAACAAATTAGCCTGGCTTTGCGCCAGGCTAACTGAAAGGAGAAATCTATGAAAAAAGAAGAGTTTTGTTATTTAATTATTTAGCGGTTGTTTCGATAGCTTTCGGTTCAGTTTCTACTTTCACCTGAATCTGTTTCTTCTTTTTCTCTTCCGCTTTAGGCATCGTAATAGTCAGAACGCCGTTGCAGTAAGAAGAAGAGATTTTCTCGGCATCAACTGTATCCGGCAGTCTGAGCGCTCTGAAGAAAGAGCCTTCCGGTCTTTCCTTTATGAGATAAGTAACATCCTGTTCTGATTCAGATTTTCTTTCCGCTCTGATGGTCAGAACATTGTCCTCGATTGCTACATCTATTTCCTCCGGCTTAATCCCCGGAACTGATGCGCTGACGATGATATCATCCTCCTTCTGCATAACGTCTATCAGGATGTTCCAGTCCTCTGACCCGTCACGAAAAGTCTGTAAGTTACCGAATCTCCATAGTCTGTCCATTGTATCCTCCATTTGTTTTAACTCCCTGTAGGGATTCCATCTCTGAAGTACCATATCCGAAAACCTCCTTTTTTATTTCTTTTTATTAGCAATCTCATCAATCGATTGCTAAAATCATTATACAATGCTAATTGCAGTTTGTCAATACCCCTAACAACAAATTATTAAGTTAATCTTAAAAAATTGTAACGGGGAGAATTATAAGCGGGAAAAACTGTTATTAAGGCTTGGATTGCAGCAGCCAGGTTACGCAGGTGATATCATTTTCCAGTTCGTCGCACTCCGACTGTTGGCTTTGTATGTACTTTTCAAAGAGGTCTGATAATTCCGGATGGAATTGCTTTAGCTCGTTTGCTCGTCTGGTAATCTGTTCCTGATTGTTTCTGTTCGTTTCTGCCATTTCTTTAGTATCCGATGGCATTTCAGCGATAAGTTTTATGCCGGTTTTATCAAAATAACGCAGCCATTCTGCACGGGAGTGGTAGTTTGTAACGGAACCTTCGGCAACATAGCCGTCATCGATAATAATATAGCCGGATGGTTTAATAGTCTTTTTCAGCTTATCGATAGTAACATCCGGTTCACCCAATACATCTCCCGCGGCACCAAGAATTACTATGGAATAGTTTTGTTCACACAATACTGCATGGTTGATATCATTGACGGCAAATTCGCACAAATCGGCTACGTTATATTCGATAGCTTTATTGCGAGCATAATCGATGAATTCGGAAAAAATGTCAATGCCCTTGACCTTGCATCCGAATTCGTTTGCCAGCAGGACGCTGACAGCCCCTTTGCCGCAGGCTAAGTCCAGTATCCTCATATTTTTCGATATCGATATGTGTTTTGAGATAAGTTTGATAATATCCCGCGGATTGGAGCCCAGTTCCCATAAATCCTGCAACAGGTAGGGCAGATAGGGAATCATTTCTGGCATTTCCGCTGTTAAAGAGGTTGCCAGCTTTTGCTCAACTTCCGTTGAAAGCAGGGCTTTATCTATCCTGCTGTTATCATTTGCCGGTAAGTAGTTTGTGTCAGACATTTAACATCACCGTTCCTTGTGGACAGTTAATATCTGAGCTAAATTATTCCTTGACGGTTCTTTTCCCGTAGCCCATTTTGTTTGCTTTATCAGTCCAGCCGCAGTCGGTTTTGAAGGGGACGCCTTTTTTACCGGCTCCGTATGCCCATTCACAGCGGTACTCGCGGCATACCTTCGGTTTGGTATCCTGGATGGTGCAGATATACTTTTCATCACCGATTTTCTTTGCAAACGGGCAGTGGGTTATTTCCTCACCGTCCTGAGGTTCTTTCCACAGGTCACCGTAGCCATGAACCGGTGGAACCGTGGCATAGCGCAGGATATCTTGGCGTCCCTGTTGTACCCATCTTTTATAATCTGATAGTTTGGTTATCATTACAGTCGGCGCGCTGCAGCACTTGCCGCACATAGAACATTTTGGTCTCTTTCGGAGTTTTCCGCTCATAGATGTTTTAATTCCTCAGGCTGTGGATAGGAGCGGGTATACGACCGCCTCTGGCAATGAATGCCTTGCTGGAGAATTTGTTGACTGCCATAATCGGGCTGCTGCCTAAAAGGCCGCCGAACTGAACAAAGTCACCCACTTTTTTACCGGGTACGGGGATAATTCTTACGGCCGTCGTCTTGTTGTTTATCATACCTATGGCTGCCTCATCTGCAATTATGGCAGCTATCGTATAATCCGGGGTATCTCCGGGTATGGCAATCATATCCAGTCCGACGAAACAAACACAGGTCATTGCCTCAAGTTTTTCCAGGCTGAGCGCTCCCGCTTTAACGGCCTCAACCATTCCGGAATCCTCGCTGACAGGTATAAATGCGCCTGAAAGTCCGCCCACCTGTGAACTTGCCATAGTGCCGCCCTTTTTAACAGCATCGTTTAGCATAGCTAATGCGGCAGTAGTGCCGGGTGCGCCGCATCTTTCCAAACCCATATCTTCAATTATATTGGCGATGCTGTCTCCGATAGCCGGAGTCGGCGCCAGTGAAAGGTCTACGATGCCGAAGGTTACTCCCAAACGTCTTGATGCCTCGTTGGCAACCAGCTGCCCCACGCGGGTAATTTTGAAAGCGGTTTTTTTAATCGTTTCTGCAACCTCTGTAAAATCGGCATCTTTCGAGATCTTTTTCAGGGCATTATGCATTACACCCGGACCGCTGACACCTACATTGATAACGCATTCCGGTTCGCCGATTCCGTGAAAGGCTCCTGCCATGAAGGGGTTATCCTCCGGTGCGTTGCAAAAAACGACCAGCTTGGCACATGCTATACCGTCTTCTTTTGCTGTAAGTTCCGCCGATTTTTTAATGACCTGACCCATCTGAGCGACGGCATACATGTTGATGCCTGCTTTTGTGGTAGCTATGTTTACCGAAGCGCAAACTCTTTCGGTTTCCGATAAGGCTTCCGGTATGGAATCTACGAATCTTCTGTCTCCGTCGGTATAGCCTTTATGTACCAGCGCAGTGTAACCGCCGATAAAATCGACGCCGGTGGTTTCCGTGGCTCTGTCCATTGCTCTGGCAATCTTGACGTAATCACCGTTTGCGGCTTCGCCGATGATGGAAATGGGTGTTACCGAGATACGCTTATTGGTGATGGGTATTCCGTATTCCTTCTCGATATCCTCGCCGGTTTTTACAAGTTTCTCTGCTTTTCTCGTTATCTTGTCATAAATGCGTTTGGCCAGTTCATCCATATCGTTATGAGCACAATCCCTTAAGGATATCCCCATAGTTATGGTTCTGATATCCAGGCTCTCACTGGATATCATTTTTATGGTTTCTAAAATCTCATAGGTATTTATCATTATTCTTCTCCCCGAAGACCTATCATACAGCCAGTCGGTAGCAGTTATTATATTTTATGCATGGCGTTGAAAATATCTTCGCGCTGGATTCTGATTGAAAGCCCCATTTCTTCTCCCTTGTCGTCAAGCTTTTTCGCCAACTGGTCAAAGGTAAGATTAGGGTTGGAAAGGTCTACCAGCATTATCATTGTAAAGATGTCCTGCAGTGTAGTCTGGGTTATATCCAGTATGTTGATATTGGCTTCCACAAGTATGTTACTGACGGCGGCGATAATGCCGACCCGGTCTTTTCCGATTACTGTAATAATACCGCGCATTTTTCTTTCTCCCTGAATATTATAGATACGATTATACACCAAACAGCCAGTATCCTGCGATGGCACTTGATGGCGGTACGTGCAATAACGCGTATGGTACTTCTACGAAAAAAGTGCTGTTGGGCATTTAAGTGATGGGTACTACCCGATTATGAAGAAATGTTTATTATTCTTCCACGACCGGTTCGATCTTTTCATCGCTTTTACGGCGGAACAACCTTGCCCCGTATTTTTGGAAAAAGACAGCCAGTAGCACAATGCTGACGCCCATGATTCCAAGAATAAGAGGAAAGATGGCCGAGCCCTCGAAGATATCGAAAACCAGGTTGAATATGTATATATACACGCCGATTACGGCAAAAACCATAAACATTATCTCGCGCAAAAAGAGGCTTATGCCTGCCATTATCAGGTACACCGCAAGGAACAATAACCCGAACAGTATGCTTTCACTGTCGAAAAAGAGAATTGTAGAGGTAATCAAAAACCAGACAAGCCCGTAGAGCTTAACCCAGAAGGCATAATTTTTCATTTTATAGATTGTCATCCAGATACCGAACAGTATAAAGACTGCGCTTATGATAGCAGTGCTTTCGATAAAAAGAAACGATTCTCCCCAAATCATCTGTACTATATCAATTAAGGTCAGATGGGTAAATATGGCTGCCAACAAGGCGATTAGCGGGAAGCGCGTGTAGTATGTAACCGCAATTGCTCCGGCAAGGCTGACCAGTCCCATAACAAGAACGGCGAATCTTGATTCGTAGAACGAGGCGCCCTCAGCCCAGAATCCGGTCAGGCTGGCTACAGTATAAACCAGAAGAGGCAGAATAGCTGTGGCAACGAATAAAAGCAAGCCACCCGCCGTTTCGAAATTTTGAAAAAAGCGTAACCATAAACCCAGCCCACCTATAACGACGAGAGCAATTAAAGCAACCGCAAAGCGCGCCCACTGGGAAAAATCGTCCCAGCTCATCCCTATAAAAAGCGTAAAAGACAGCAATGCCAGAAACCCGCCAAAATAGTAAAGTACCGTAATCAGGTTCCAGCCGCTCTTTTTTTCAGCAGCCGGTTTAATTTCTATATTTTCCTGCTTAATGATGGTTTCAAGTTGTTGTTCCGATATAATTCCCTGTTTTTGCCATCTTTTAAGGTCTGAAACGTCAAAACTATTTTTACCCATTATCTGTTTCCTTTCTATAGGTTAGGGTAATTATGGCATCTGTCATGGTTAAAATCAATAAACTATTATCGGCAAGTGAATATTCATTAAGAATTATTTATTTAAAATACTGTTGTTGCAATGAAATATAAAAAATAATAAAAAAATGTTAAAAAAAAATAATGTAAATAATTAAAAATGTGTTATAATCATATAGTTATAAAGGTAACAATATAGTAACATAATGGTAATGATTATTAATTATGTTTTGCAATGATTGATTCAGTGCACGGTTTTAATGCGGCAGTTGCCATCTTTGCAGACAAACGGAGAAGAAAGGAGGTATGAAATGGCAGAAGTGTTTCACCCTGATTTATCACTGTCTGACTGCAAGGTAGATATGTATAAAGATGTGATTGACTATGCAGAATGGGGGGCGCATATGAAAATACTGATTATTGAAGACGATGAGAATACGGTTGATTTTATAAAAAACGTATTCGACGTCGGTTGGCCAGAAGCGGAATTCGTATTTGCACATAATGGAAAAGATGGTATAGGTTTGGTAGAGGACGAAAAACCGGATATAGTACTGCTGGATCTGGGTTTACCGGATATGAGCGGGTTTGAAGTTTTAAAGCAAATTCGGCATAACACCGAAATGACAATCGTATTGATGACAGTCAGAGATGATGAATCGGAAATCGTTCATGGCTTAACCCTCGGCGCCGATGAGTATATAATTAAGCCGTTCAGGCAGTTGGAGCTTTTAGCTCGCATCAGGGCTTTAACAAGAAGAAAATTGTCGGCACTGGAAGACTTGTCGATTAGTTACGGTCCATTGAAATTCGGAAAATCTATCCGTCAAATGATTTATAACGGACGGGAAATAGATGTTACCCTCACCGAAGGGCGCATTCTTCATAAACTGATGGAAAGCAGGGGGGAAGTTGTTACATCGGATGAAATTGCAAGATTGATATGGGGAGAGCGTTTCTATAGCTCCATCAATGTTAAATCTTATATTCACCGCATTAGACAAAAGATGGAGGAGGACCCTGCCAATCCTACACTGATTATCGGCGAGCCTGGGGTGGGTTATTATATAAACCTGAAGGATTGATACGGCTTGAAGGTCTGTTTTGTTTAATCTTTTAGAACAGCCTTTAAGTGTTATTATAGATTAATGCATACAAAAGGGTACTGAGTTCAGGATATTGCCTGTGAAAAAACTGATTACACCTTGAGGCTTGTTCGTTTGATAATTTGAAAGCCGGGTTTTTTAACTCGGCTTTGTTTTTTTATATGCTTGTCGGTATGTTGGCTTGCTTTAACTTGTATTATATTTTCTAATGGTGTTGTAGTAGAATAATCAAAAAGCAAGAAATTATTTGATTTATGATAAATAATTACTAATGTATGGGCAATGTATTGTATAATCATATATGCAACAATAGTTTATATAGCGTTTACCGAGGAGGATAAAATGAATAGCAAGTCACAAAAGTTTAGTACCCATCAGTTACTGGTTTTGCTGTTCCAGACCAGGGATTTACTGCTCAATTTGAAGCGAAAAGAACTCAGAAAATTCGGACTTACCTTTGAAGAGGCCACCATATTGCTTTATATTAAACGGCTTAAGGATAAGACCACTCCGGTGGAATTATCCCGCCAACTGCTTCGTAAACACCATTCGGTTACCGGTTTGTTACTCAGGATGGAGAAAAAGGGACTGATTGTCAGAAACAAAGACCTCAGGAGAAAAAATATGATACGCGTATCCATGACTGAGAAGGGCGAAGAACTGTATAAGAAAGTTTATAAAGAAGACAGCCTGGAAAGAATGGTGGATTCGCTTACCGAGGAACAGAAGCAAAGCTTGTGGCAACATTTGAATATTCTGCGTGATAAATCACTGGAAGGTTTAAAAATAGAGCAAAAACCACCGCTTCCCGAGTAGAAACGGCGCACGCAGCTTATGTTGTCGCGTAGATGTCACTTCTTTACAAAATTGTATTCGATAACCTAAAATGTGAGGTCGGGGCGATTAGCTCAGTGGTTAGAGCGCTTGCTTCACACGCAAGAGGTCATTGGTTCAAATCCAATATCGCCCACCATAAGAAGTCCTCCCAATAGAATCGGGATATTGCCCACCATCAGGTATAATTTCGATATAATCGATATATACTCCCGCCTTCGGGTGTCATCGCGATATCGTCTAATACGAACGGCGTACCGAGATGAAGCTTACTTTATCAGTAGGATATGTAGATAGATATAAACATGTGTATAATACAAAAGGGTGAGAAAATAACTTCTCACCCTGATAATTTGTCTAAAATAGGATAATATTTACTCAGCCGGTTGGCTTTGTTCTTTGCCGGTAACAATTTCCGCCAATCTGTTAACGGTTTTTCTTACTTTTATCACGTCGGTAACATTCTCCCGCTCATAACTATGGAGACGCCTGCGTGCCTCTTTCTGTTTCATTTCTTCTGCAATATCAGCGGTCATTCCATCTATTTCTTCAGCAATCTCCTCATCGCTGACAACGATACCCTCAGCTTTGGCTACCTCATCCAGTATCAGAGTCCATTCTATCCTCTTCTTTGCCAGCTCCATACAGCCTTTCTTTATCTGGTCCATAGGTACCATGCTCAGCTTTTCCTGGTACTCGCTTTCAGTCTTGGTTGAGGATTTTATTTCCTGTTTATAGTCTTCCATCAACTGTTTGGTCTGCAGATCTACCATGATAGCCGGATACTCCAGGCGGCTCTCTTGTATCAAAGCGCCAACAATTTTTTCTTTGAATCTTGTTTCAGCGGACATTTCCTTTTCTTTCGTCAAGTGGTAACGGATGCGCTTTTTCAACTCTTCAAGCGAAGATACATCAGGGGCTACTTTTTTGGCGAAATCATCGTTTATTTCATCAAGAATTAGCTCACGAACATCGTGTATAGTTACGGTAAAATCAGCTTCCTTCCCAGCCAGTAATTTGTCGGTGTAATCTTCAGGCAGGGTCAGTTTAAAACTGAACTCCTCATTTTTATTAGCATCAATTAACTGTTCTGCAAACCCCGGTATTTCAGGCACAAAGAATTCATCTACAAAAAACTTGGAGTTTCTCTTGCTGATAAAAGGCTTATCGTCTACCGTACCCGTGACGTCTATGATTAAAAGGTCTCTGTATTTTACCGGACGGTCTACCGGGTCAAGTGTTCCGATTTTAATACGCTGCTTTTCGAGAATGGCATCGACATCCGCATCCGTTACTTCAGGCGGCTCAGGCTCCACTTTTAGTTGCCGATAATCCGCAATTTCCACTATCGGCTTTAAGGCAACTGCTATTTCGTATTTTGGCGGCTCGAATTGCAGAATGGTTATCATCGGCTGGAGCCAGTTTTCAATATTCTGGTCTATTATAATTTTTGAACAGTCATCATATGCCAGTTCTCTGATGGCATCCCCCATTACCTGTTCTTTTGCGATATGCTCTTTTAAAACATCAATCGGTGCATTTCCGTCGGGATAATTCGGAATCTGCATTTTCTTACCCATACGCTTATAAATCTTCTCGACATGCTTATCCAGCTCTGCCGTATCGGGTTCTACTATTATATAAGTCGTACGGTTCTCGGTCCTATCAAGTGTTACTTTCATTTTATACCTCTTCCCAGATAAATATTCATCTTATTACAACTTCCGATATGTTGCCTAAAGTTCTATTTTATTTCTTCTATCAGTTCCGAAAGATCACTAACAATTCTAATGGTGTACTTTTCTATGGCGGCGTTGCTGTGCGGAGTATATTTAAGCGAAAAATTCTTTACCTGGTCCGGCTCGATATTCCTTACTATCAATACCTTATCTCCGATAAATTCATCCAGATGCGTAGCAAAAGTTACCAGCAGGGCAGCATCTGTTTTGGATGCGCTGATATTCTTTAATGAACCTGACAATTCCGTCTCACCTGTAGGCAAATCATTTAAAGTCTGGCTGCGAAGTTGTACCTTTTCAGTTTCTGTTGTTGTCATTCTGGTAATCCGGGCTTCATAACTCTTTATAATACCGGGAGTGACAGTCTCATTGGTAGGCACGCATATTCCCCTGCTCGTACCGGGGCGGAAAGCGGTCTCCTTGTGCAATACTGTATCGATTACTTTGCCCTTCTCATCATAGAATTTTATTTCGAAGACAAGGGTAGCAATCGTTTGGTCAGAAATGTTCTTTATGGCAAAATCAACGCTGATTTTATATATAACATTATATACCTGCATCTCTTCAAGCTTGTGTTTTATAATAGATATCTTGTCGTTTCCGTAAACCATAGGCTCGGGCAGAATAACCGGTCCGTCTGTTTCTTCAATGTTATTTTCGGGTACATCTTTTTCAAAGGTCACTTTCTTGATTTTATGACCTCCGCTGATAGCATCACTGCATCCGCAACCTGAATCGTATTGTCGCCCTGAACTTTCACTTGTCATTTTATAAATGCCTCCGTTTATTATTTATTTTTAAATCTATTAAAGCCTGCACATTTTCGACGCCGGTTTATTTCTGGATTGCCGCTGCGGCTATGCTTGTGCTTATTTTTGTGCCCTGGATTAGAAGAAAAAAAGGGCTGGCATTAGACCTGCGGTACTGGAAGGATAGGGTTTCGCTTAAAAGCAAAAGATACTGGATAATGACGGTACCGGTAGTCATTATTACGATACTGATGGCAGGCGTGCTTTCGGGACCTCAAGTCACAACTAAAACGGTAACCAATGTTTATGGCTATCCGGTTATGCTGGTAGTTGATATATCCGGCAGTATGGGGCTTGGATATTCCGCTGATACTCCGTTCGGTCATAGCTATGAAATATTTACGGATTTGATTTCCTTAAGAGGCGATATCAATTTCGGGTTGTTGATGTTTTCAACTGACAAATATATCGCCAGATACTTTATTAATAAGGATGAATTATTTGCTGATTCGCTGGGCAACCTACGGGAAATTGTCCAGATTTCGACCGGAACCGGTATCAGCAGCGCCATGCAAGTGGCTCATGCTTTCATGACGAAATATATCGATGGGGAGGGAGCAATCATCCTTATCAGTGATATGGATACCAGTGCTGCCGAGTGGAGTAAGATTATTTCAGAGATTAACAAAATGAAGCTGGAGGGAATCAGGAGCTATATGATAACCCCGTTCGATGCCGAAACTATAGCTAAGATAGCGGCATCCGGCGGTGGTCTCGGCAGGGGGGGTGGCATCGATATTTCGCAGGCGAGTGAGCTGTGGATAGCATCAATGAACGATAGAGCCGCTATTAATGCAATATGCCAGGATATAATGACAATGCAGATGTCGTTAATCAGGGAGGATACGGAGAAGTTGCAAGAAAGTTTAATCCCTTATTTTATTATTCCGGCACTGGGACTACTCGGGCTTTGCCTGGTTCTCGGTGAAACCGGTTTCCGCAAAATACCATAATGGAAAAGGAGAAAGCAATGAGGAAAGAGAGCAATACGACGACTACCATGGTTTCTTTTATCAAAAAGGCATGGGTGAGCCTTTTATTGATTGTTATTGCCATAGTTATGGTAGCTCTCGGTATCTATTTTAATTCGAATTCCTATTGGGCAAACAAAGCCGATGTAAGCCTGTTTAACCAGGGTATCGAGGCATATAATGCCGGAGATACCATATTACCGGCTACCGCTGACCGTCCCGAAGAGCAGTCGGTAATGAGAGCAGTAGTATATCTGCAACAGGCATATACGGAAAGTAAAGATGACGGTCTCAGGGCTCTTGCTATTTATGACATTGGCACACTTATGGGGATAGAAGGTTTGGGTATACTGGGGGATGAAACCCCCCTGTTTGTACTTTCAGAGGCAATCGGTAAATTGTCGGAAGCGGTCAGGCTCAACCCTGAAAACGAAGCCGCCAAGTATAATTTAGAGCTGTTGGAGAAAGTACAGGCAATACTACAGCCGCCGGGTGGAGCCGCGGTCAGTGAAAAAGCGGTAGGCTCGATGGGTGGTCTGGCGGGGTATGCATCCGGAGTAATCTACAAGGGATATTAAGCGAGCTTTTGAAAGAGGATTTCGATGATTTTTGAGAACCCTGGTTTACTATGGTTGTTGTTGGTTATTCCCGTATTTCTTATTGTGTTGGGTGTTTTGGGATGGGGAAGGAAAAGGGCAATAATTTCTATATTCCCTTCGGTTTACAACAGCCTGTGGAAAAAACAACTGGAGAAATATATACTGGCCGGAGTGCTGATGGCATTACTTTTACTTGCGCTGGCATTGCCCAAGATATCATATACCGCCCCGCCGGCTGAACAAATGAGCGGTGAAATTATTCTGCTGGTTGATGTTAGCGGCAGTATGGGAGCACAATCCGAACCTTATGCTTCCTCCAGAATGGATAGGGTTAAACCGATACTTTTAGATATCGTTGAGGCAATGGATGAGTTAGGCCAGGTAAAAATCGGTCTCTGCGGATTTACCAATATGGCAAGGTCGCATGTTCCCGTTATCAGTCGTGAGGACTATCCCTACCTGGAAGAAAGTATCAGGAAAATAATAGGAATATACTCTGTTGCCGGCTCGAGCACAGGCCTCGGGGGACCAATACTTGATACGCTTGCCAAGTTTTCGGAAGATGCCACATCGAAAACTATAGTGATGGTAAGTGACGGTGCCCCTTTTTACTGGGGTGCTTCAACGGTTACGGAAAAAGAACAGGCACTTATCGAAGAAGCTCTTGTAGCCGCAGTCGAGCAGGAAGTTTCCATTATTACCATAGGTGTCGGGGAAAGGGAGGGGGCTAAAATTCCTTTATATGACAGCAATGGTGATTTTACCGGAAATTATGCGCAAAAGGAAAAGGGCGTAGATTATATATTTTATTATCAGGATGATATTTTAAGGGATATTGCTTCCCGTACCGGTGGAAAATACTACTTTGAAGACAACTTGACGGGGCTACCCGAGTTTATAGAAACTCAGCTTGAAACCGTATATACGGATGAGATTCACGAGGAAGAGGAACTATACCGATACGTGGCTCACTGGTTCCTGTTGGCTGCAATTCCCTTTTGGCTGGTTTTTGCCCGTCGTCATATTCTGGGTTAATAATGGTATTTAAGGATGGGAAAATGAAGAGAACTTTTATTCTCGGCTTGATAAGTGTACTAATACTTGCATCTATTTTTAGCGGCTGCGATGGTGATAACACAAGTACTACGTCCACACAGTCACAAACCACTGAGTCGACGCGCACTATCGTAACGCTGGAAACTCCTGTGAATATTGAGATTGAATATGAGATTACCGATAATTATACCAAGGGTCTTTTGGCATTATATGAAGTACAGGCAGTAGCTGAGACAGGGCAGGTATCTGTAAGCGCTGTAGCTGCTTCGGTAAAAATTGCCCGCTCTCATGTAACCGCAGTTGCCGAGTTTTATGACGCTGACGGAAACCTGATGTATACTAATGATACAGTTGTTATCCTTAACTCCGTAGACTACATCTCTTCGACAAATATTATGATAAGATATTTCCTTGATGACCCGCTAACGGTTGCCAGATG
>Ga0172381_10004412_pt1 | contig 14584 bp, 16 predicted proteins | sample Leawel6488metaG_FD_119754 | JGI IMG/M metagenome (GOLD analysis project Ga0172381, IMG submission 119754) | Leachate microbial communities from a municipal landfill in Southern Ontario, Canada - Leachate well 64-88 metaG | ecosystem: Engineered > Solid waste > Landfill > Unclassified | place...
GGCAAATCTCATCTTGTCCTCAAGCGCTACTGGAGCGACAAGCTTTACTTTGAATGTGACTGTGTCTCCTGGCATGACCATTTCAACTCCTGCTGCGAGCGTGACATCTCCTGTGACGTCAGTTGTTCTGATATAGAACTGTGGCTTGTATCCGGTGAAAAATGGCGTATGTCTTCCACCTTCCTCCTTCTTCAAGATGTATACCTCTGACTCAAATTCTGTATGAGGTGTCGTTGTTCCTGGCTTGCAAAGGACCTGTCCTCTTGTGACATCTTCCTTCTTTGTGCCTCTAAGGAGGATACCTGCGTTGTCGCCGGCATTACCTGACTGAAGCTGCTTGTTGAACATCTCGATACCGGTGACTGTCGATTTTGCCGTGGCTTTTATACCTACGATCTCGACATCTTCGCCGATCTTTATCGTACCTCTCTCAATTCTACCCGTGACGACAGTTCCTCTTCCCTCAATCGAGAAGATGTCCTCTATAGGCATGAGAAATGGCTTGTCCAAGTCTCTGACTGGCATTGGAATGTATGTATCAAGGGCGTTCAGGAGGTCTGCGATGCACTTTGCTCCCGGCTCATCTGCTGATTTGCAGGCCAAAGCTGCCGTTGCCGAACCTCTGATTATCGGTGCATTTGCCCCGTCAAACTGGTATTTGGTCAAAAGCTCTCTGATCTCAGCTTCAACAAGATCCAAAAGATCGTTGTCCTGCACGAGATCGCACTTGTTCAAGAATACCACTATCTTTGGCACACCTACCTGTCTTGCCAAAAGAACGTGCTCCTTTGTCTGAGGCATAGGACCGTCAACTGCTGACACAACGAGAATAGCACCGTCCATTTGAGCGGCACCGGTGATCATGTTCTTGACATAGTCGGCGTGGCCCGGGCAGTCTACGTGTGCATAGTGTCTCTTGTCCGATGAATACTCGACGTGCGAGATGGCGATGGTGATGATCTTTGATGCATCCCTTCTTCCTGCGCTCTCAGATGCTTTCGCAACCTGATCGTATGCAATAGAATTCGCCAAACCTTTCAATGACTGTATGTATGTGATGGCTGCAGTTAGCGTCGTCTTTCCGTGGTCGATGTGACCGATGGTACCGACGTTTACGTGCGGCTTATCTCTCAAAAATTCTGCCATATGTTTGTTCGGTTGACTTCATAAACAGAGTGCGCGAGAACACAAACCCTGTGCATAAAACCAACTAAATATGTTAACTCCCATCATTCGCTTTATCGCTCAAGGCAAAATAAGCGGACTGGGAAACTTATAAATTACGACTTGCAACTGGTGGCTTTCAACTAAAAAAGCGCACAAAATGCGTAATGAGCATAGTAACAAAAGAAAGGGAAATCTGCAAGGGGTGAAAAAGTGCCATATTATAACACCTTATTTACCTCAATTTCTCATATTCTCCTACAGACAATTCGATGTCTTCGAGGATCTCTGCTAACAGCCCTATTCCAATATCCTCATTGCCATGAACCGGGATTGTCGTCGTTCTGCCATCCAAGTGAGAGAAGAAATAATGGCTTCCTTTGGTCCTTATCAGGCGAAAACCGAGTCTGGTTATCACCCGCATCAGTTTTCTTGAAGAAATTGGGTTTAATTTCGGCATTAGCGTACCAATTCAATATTTCGCACGCCTATAAATGTGCTACGCAAAGATTTCCCCTTCAAAAGATCTTTGTTTGCTTCAAGACAAAGAGAAATGACCTCCTGAACTCTTTTGTACAAGGTTTCAAGGGTCTTTGCCTGAGTATGGCACCCTTTGAGCGATGGCACCGTGGCAACAAACATGTTATTTGCATCTTTTTCTATGATGACTGGAAATGAGTATGTCTTTTTAATATTTTTCTTTAACATGTTTGTAATTATATACTTTTACAAAACAAAAGCAAATACACAAAAACAGGGCTCTTAAGCCCTGTTTTTTCTTATACTCTCTGAGTAGTTATGCCTCTCGCCTCAATGATGGTCTTCGCAACATTCGGAGGGACGATCTCATACTGTCCGAATTCCATGGTTGATGAAGCCCTTCCTTCCGTGATCGAGCGGAGAGTGGTGACATATCCGAACATCTCTGCAAGAGGGACATTTGCCCTGATGACCTTGTTCATTCCTCTGTCGAACATCTCGGTTATCTGTCCTCTCCTTGAATTGATGCTTCCAGAGACGTCTCCCATGAACTTCTCAGGGGTGACAACCTCGACTTTCATTATAGGTTCGAGGATGACAGGTCTTGCCCTCTTTGCGGCATCCTGAAATGCCATGGAAGCGGCAATCTTGTATGCGATCTCTGAAGAGTCCACATCGTGATATGAACCGTACGTAAGTTCGCAGGAGATGTTCACCATCTTGTATCCCGCGACAATTCCCCTTTCCATGCTCTCTCTCACGCCTTTCTCGACTGCCGGGATGAATTCCGCAGGAATGACACCTCCTTTGATGGAATCGATGAACTCGAAGTCATCATATACCTTGACGTTCTTTGGGATCTTCTCTCCCTCTTCGCGCTTCTGCATAGGTTTGATCTTGATCAAGACGTGTCCGTATTGGCCTTTGCCTCCGGACTGCTTGATGTATTTCTCTTCCCTTTCGGCTTCTCCAGTGATAGTTTCTTTATATGCGACTTGAGGTTTGCCTACGTTAGCCTCAACTCCGAATTCCCTTTTCATCCTGTCCACGAGGATCTCCAAATGAAGCTCTCCCATGCCGGCCATGACTGTCTCTCCGGTATCTTGATCGGATTTTATCTTGAATGTCGGATCCTCACCAGAAAGCTTCTTCAGGGCAAATCCCATCTTTTCCTGGTCAGCTTTCGTCTTCGGCTCTATCCTGAGAGTGATGACCGGTTCAGGGAATACGATCTTGTCCAAAAGTATCGGCTTGTTCTCATCGCAGAGCGTGTGGCTTGTCTTTGCATTCTTCAGACCCACAGCCGCCGCTATCTCTCCGGCAAAGACCGTTTCAACATCCTCTCTGTCGTTTGCGTGCATTCTGACTATCCTTCCCAATCTTTCTTTCTCTCCAGTCGTTGAATTGTATATATATGTGCCGGAAGATATCGATCCAGAGTACACTCTGAAGTATGTAAGTTGTCCTACGAACGGGTCGTTCTGCAATTTGAATGCGAGCGCGCAGAAAGGCTCCTCGTCCGAAGCATGCCTTACGATCTCATCTCCAGTATTAGGGTCTATTCCCTTGACTGGCGGAATATCAAGAGGAGATGGAAGATAGTCGACGACAGCATCAAGAGTGAGCTGGATGCCTTTGTTCTTCAAAGCTGATCCCGTGAACACAGGGACTATCGCATTTGCGATGGTCGCCTTCCTCAGGACAGCTTTCAGCTCGTCTATAGGGATCTCTTTCCCCTCCAAATAGTCGTTCATCAATTTCTCATCATTCTCGGCGATCTTTTCCACAAGCACGAGCCTGTATTTCTTCGCATCGGGAAGCATATCCGCAGGAATTTCCGCTTCTCTGACGATCTCTCCCATCTTTCCCTCAAAATAGTATGCTTTCATCTTCAAAAGATCCACTATGCCGTTGAAATCAGATTCGGATCCTATCGGAAGCTGCATTCTGACGGCATTTTTCGTCAGTCTCTCGAGAATCGACTGGAACGATCTTTCAAAGCTCCCTCCGGTCCTATCAAGCTTGTTTATGAGGCATATTCTCGGAACATTCCCCTCGTCTGCATATCTCCAGTTCGTCTCGGATTGCGGTTCCACGCCGGCAACACCGTCAAAAACAACGACAGCGCCGTCAAGGACTCGAAGAGACCTTTTCACCTCTGCTGTGAAATCAATGTGTCCCGGAGTATCGATGATATTGAATCTGACCTTCTTGCTGAAATCAGCTTTCGGCATATACGAAGGATTCCAAAAACAGGTGATGGCGGCGGAAGTGATGGTTATACCTCTCTCCCTTTCCTGTTCCATCCAATCTGTAGTGGTCTCGCCCTCATGGACCTCTCCGATGTCATGCTGGGAGCCGGTGTAGTAGAGGATCCTTTCCGATGTGGTCGTCTTTCCCGCATCAATGTGGGCAATGATCCCGAAGTTTCGAACTTTTTCCAATGGATAGTCTCGTTTCATATTTTAGTTTAAATTTACCAGGCAAAATGAGCAAAAGCCTTGTTGGCCTCGGCCATCTTGTGAGTATTCTCCCTCTTTCTTACCGCATCGCCCTCATTCTTTGAGGCGGCAATTATCTCAGTAGCTAGTTTCTCCGCGATCGGAGCGCCTTTCTTCCCTCTCGCAGCGTCTATGATCCATTTCATTGAAAGTGCGGCTTTCCTTGCAGGCCTTACTTCTACGGGGACCTGGTAGTTCGCGCCTCCGACCCTCTTTGACCTGACTTCCATGTTCGGAGCGGTGTTCGTCAAAGCAAGGTCCAATATCTCAACAGGATTCTTCACCTTCGCCTTTTCCTTTATGATCTCAAGCATATCATATATGATCCTCTCGGCCGTGCTCTTCTTTCCGCTGTACATTATGTAGTTTATGAGCTTGGAAACTTTTTCCGATTCATACTTATAGTCTGGCTTAAGCGGTTTCTTTGTCTTTAATTTTCTTCTCATGATAGTTTTTATTTAGCTCCCGCTTTAGGCTTCTTTGCACCGTATTGACTGCGACCTTTCCTTCTTCCTTCCGGAGCTGTTGCATCAAGCACACCTCTTACAATCGTATATCTTATACCCAGGTCTTTGACCCTTCCTCCTCGAAGAAGCACGACTGAGTGCTCTTGGAGAGTATGTCCCATGCCCGGTATGTATGCAGTGACCTCCATTCCATTCGAAAGCCTGACCCTTGCAATCTTTCTGATGGCAGAGTTCGGTTTCTTAGGGGTCTTTGTCGTGACCTTCACGCACACACCTCTCTTGAACGGAGAATTGACCTTGGTCGGCCTGTTCAGAAGAGTATTGAAGCTATTCATCAAAGCCACGGCTTTCGGTTTCCGCGGTGTGTTCCTCCTATTTTTCCTTATCAATTGGTTTATTGTCGGCATATTTGATTAAATGATGGTGATAATAAATAAAAAAGCCACAGAAGCCTTTGCCTTTGGTATAAAGCTCAAGGTTTCCGCAACTCGTTCTCTTGTATTCAATTCATCTACCCTGAAGCAGAGGGATATTCGCGTACAGCCAAGTAGCTAATATCGGAGACAATATATAACAGAAGGGCGGAAAATGCAAATGTCCTATTTTGCCGCCACTTCATGGCTCGCTTTGCCTTCCGCATACAGTTTTTGGATATTTGAACCGGAAAGAGCAGAGGTATAGATGCGAACATCGTCAATCAGTCCATCAAACATGTAAGAAGTCATGCCTCCAAATCTTAAATACTCACTAGCATCCGATACTCTCGTTCCCGTTCCAAGTCCCTTATCTAAATAAGGACCTTCAACTCCATTTATATAGATTTTTACCATTCCGTCTCCGTCTTCATTATAAACCGTTGCTATGTGATACCATGCACTATCATTAATTCTGTATACGGTCCTAGAATATTTGTTTATCCCGGTCATATCTATATATACATCCACCATACCAAGAGCATGGATTTCAATAAATCTAGTACCCCAGCCTTTTGTAATTGGTAACATTTGATGATCAAAACTCGAACGCTTAATCCACGCTGTGGCAGTGAAGACGGGCATATCATCCAACATCGAGGCACTACCAGCATTTATATAATCATCTATCCCATCAAAACTATATGTTCCCTTATTGTTGTATCCAGAAGTAGTGGCATAAGTGGGACAAACTGTACAAGTCGTTACATTGTTAAATCCAGAAGTATCAAGCAGATTATTTGGAGAGTCAAACAGCCATTCTCCAACCAATTGATCTCCAATGGAATGAAGTGTTGAGGAATCAAAGCGTATCCCTGCAGTAACCCTTGCTCTGTCCCTGAGTCCTGTGATGTTCGTATATATGACAGAAGAGAGTATGCCTACGATGGCAATGACGACTAGAAGTTCTATGAGTGTGAATGCTCGGTTTTTCATATCCTATATTATATATATATATATTGTAAATCAACTGCTTGACTTTTTACCAGCTAAGCATATATACTACGAAGGTGCCTGTGGGCGAAAGCCCCTTTTCGGCTAAGGTTTTCCTAAGCTGAAGGCAGGCATGACAAAGAAACCCTCTTGATTGAGGGCTTTTTTGTATTTTGTATCTTTAGAGAATTTGTATTTGACAAAAATATAGCAATTTTGCTATAATACAGCAAAGGTCGTATATCAAAATAATGCAATCATAAGAATGGAGGATATTGATAAATATGAAGCGATATTGGTTGAGACGGTCAAAGATTTCGTGAGCGATCTGGACGAGTCGGAAAGTGGAAAGGTCATGGCTCACATGGACATGATGCAAATGGCCGAATTTGACGCAGTGCATACAAAACTCATCAAAAATCCCATCAAGGAGCTGATCGTCGGGAAATATCGTTTTCTCTTCTTCATTGAAAAGCGCATCATATACTTCATACACGCTTTCATGAAGAAAACACAAAAGACACCGCGGCGGGAAATACAATACGCCGAAAAAATATATAAAATATTGAGAAAAAAATGAAACAAAAAAACGCTATAAAAACATATACTTTTGATCAAGTCCTCAACAAGTATTCAAGGTCTGACAAGTTCAAAAAAGCGTACAGCGAAGAAATTGCGAGATTGAGATTGGCAGAGCAGATCAAGCAAGCCAGATCGGGGCAAAAGCTTACGCAAAAAGGCCTTGCTAAAAGGATAAAAATGCCGCAATCGGTCATCGCGCGCATTGAAAGCGGGACGCATGGTTATTCGCTTGGTACGCTATATCGTATTGCAACAGCGTTCAATAAGGAAATACGGTTGGTTTAAAGATTAATTAAAAAAATGACTTGTAAAATGCAAGTCATTTTTTTAATTTTCTTTCGTCTACTTCCCAGCCATTGCATGCTTTGCTTTGCCTTCCGCATACAGTTTTTGGATGTCTGAGGATGAGAGAGCTGAGGAGTATATGCGGACATCATCGATAAGTCCGCTGAAGTAGACAGTATTTCCACTCTTTAGAAAAGAAAAAACTATTTTAGGGATGGTAAAGTTATAAGTGCTTGAAGAATCAGTACTCGCATTGAAAACACCATCTACAAAAATCTTTAAACTTATTCCATCATATGTTCCAACGGCAAAATGCCAAACACCATCATTGAGGCTACGTATTGAAGTCGCTCTTTTTTGTGCCCCGTCGTATGCATACATGGATATTTTGCCAGATGTATTCAATTCAATCCCTTTATCAAAAGAAAGGCCTCCCTGACCATTTTCTGTAAAAATAACGAGTTCTGCGGGGTACACAGAAGGAGTTTGAGAGGTTTTAAACCAAACAGTAATTGTTAAAGGATTTGTTCCATAAATATCAAAAACAGAAGCTGTGTCTGTTGTAATATAATCATTTGTTCCGTCAAAACTATATGCTCCTTTATTGTTATATCCTGAAGTAGTTGCGTAAGTAGCTCCACTAATAGTTCCGTTGTTGCCAGACCCGGAAGTATCAAGCGTGGGGCTAGCATTCGTATCAAACAGCCACTCTCCCACCAGCATATCTCCTATGGTATGTAGTGTTGAAGAGTCAAACCTTGTAGCAGCAGTTATCCTTGCTCTGTCCCTGAGTCCTGTGATATTAGAATATATAACTGAAGAGAGTATGCCTACGATGGCAATGACCACTAGAAGTTCTATGAGAGTGAATGCTCTTTGCTTCATATCGTCAATTATAACCCCGTTATCAAAGAAAATAAAGCTGATATTACGGGAGAAATGAGATTAGGTATGAACGCAACAATCAATATTAGGATGATTAGACCATATCTTTCCGCAAAGGCGGAGAAAGCGAACCTTCTGTCGACCGGCAGGATGGAAAAAAGTATCTTCGATCCGTCAAGAGGAGGGATCGGTATCAGGTTGAACACGGCAAGCGCGATGTTTATGAGGACAACAAGACTGAAGAGCAGTATGAGCGGACTACCGTACATCCCAGCCGATATCATCAATCTCACGCAAACACCGAAAACTATCGCAACCAAGATGTTTGAAAACGGTCCGGCAAAGGCCACGAGAGGTTCCGCTACCTTCCTGTTCCTCAGGTTATACGGATTGTACGGCACCGGCTTGGCCCAGCCGATCATGAATCCGGCGCTTGTGAGGTAGAGCAATAACGGAAGTATAATTGAACCAAAGAGATCAATGTGCTTTATAGGGTTCAAAGTCAATCTTCCCTCATATTCCGCGGTCTTGTCACCGAAAAACAATGCCATGAATCCATGGGATATCTCATGTATTATAACCGAAAATACCAGTATGAATATTTGGAACAAAAATGATATTTGCATCGCTTGTCGATATATGATAGCATACGTCAAATCAAAGCGTAACAGCTTTTTTTAATTTAAATCACATGACAAAGACCTGTCCGATATCAAAAAGAACTTCACTCATGGGAGGCGGTTACAGCAATGCTACCCGTGCCACGCAGTTTAACCCTACCGGAAAGGTCAGAAAACAGCTGAACCTCCAGAAAAAGAGGATCTACGTCCCTGAATTGAAGAAGACTATCATAGTCAGACTTTCAACGAGAGCGATAAAGACGATACAAAAGAACGGAGCATATGCGACACTTAAGAAAGCGGGGTTGATATAAAAACAGGCCGGAAGGCCTGTTTTTTCATTGGCTGAAATTCAACCCATCCGATGTGAATACAATATCCCCTTTCTCATATGTCTTAAGAATGATGCCGGAAAGCGCATCCAGTATCTCTTGATGCGGATGCCCGTATTTATTATCCTTCCCAGCCGAAATTATGGAGTATTCCGGAGAGACCGCAGAAAAGAACTCGGGGGAAAGAGAGTTCCTTGACCCGTGATGGGCAACTTTCAAAATATCGCTCTCTATGCCTTCAGTATATGCCAGATATTCCTCCACATCAGCAGGAGCATCTCCGGTCAGAAGAACGCTTGAATCGCCGTAATACAGTTTTGCAACTACAGAATACTTGTTGGTATCTGTGCCTTTCGGATCAGATGTTGGGTACAATATCTTCAAGTACGCTCCGCCGCCAAGATCCACGACCTCGCCTGCTCTCACGACATCTTTCTTGATCCCCTGGCCCAAAACTTCATTTTCAAGCTCTTTTGATGTGCCGGTGCTTGATGTAGCGCCACTTGTCATATACTCACTTACGGAATAATTCTTCAGGACTTCCGGCAGTCCTCCGATATGGTCCTGATCCGGATGAGTTGCGAGGATGATATCGATGGAGCGGTCATAGAAGGGCATGACACGGCCCAAAGCATTCAATATATCCTTGCCAGGCCCTCCGTCTATGAGCACTTGGTTGCCAATTGGAGACTCTATGAATATCGCATCTCCCTGTCCTACGTCCAAAAAAGCAACTTTCAATGTTCCGCTTCTGCTTTCAGCATATACAGCATAGAAGATGAAGATGTTTGAGACTATGATGATCGCAAGCGACCAAAGCTTTATATGTCTATATATTTTCATTCCTTTTTCTTTCATTAAATACCCATATCATGATCAAAATATAGCATATGGCCATTATAAATGTTGGGAACCATGAAATATTCACCGAAGAGAATGGGAGACTTGCGAAAAGTTCCGAGATCTTCACCATGTATGAAAGCAAGAGCCATGATATCCAAGCAAAAGGCAAAGACAAGGGGATGCTTATGAAGCCAATGATCCCTGTGACAAAGCCAAAGAACATCGTCGTAGGGATGAATGCAAGGACAAGGATGTTCGCAGGCAGAGCAACGAGAGACAGCAAGCCCATTTGATGTAGTATCAAAGGCAAGACTAGGATCTGTGCGGAAATTGTGGCAGAGACAGTATCTCTCAAACCGAACTTATCCGTAATGAATTTGAATTTACCTTTAAGTATAGGTGAGACATATATGATGGCTATGGTTGCCAGAAAAGAAAGCTGGAATGACAGGTCAAAGACCAGTATCTTCGGGTTTATGATGATCATGAGAACGCCGGCCAAGACAAGAGCCCTGCCTATGTCATATTTTCTGTGAGTAAGCCCCGCAAACATGACGATGAGAGCCATGATCCCCGCTCGTATTGCAGTGGAAGAGGCGCCAGACATCATGACAAAGAGCATTATTCCCAAAATGCCTCCGGAAAAAGCAAAATTCCTCGGGAGGAAAGACAGTGTTCTCATTATGGCCTCGGCAACGATAGTGATGTTGTATCCCGAAAGCGCCACTATATGGGACAGTCCGACAGTTCGGAATATCCCGGTCGTCTTCTCATCAATAGAGCTCTTAGCTCCGAGCAGAATGCCTGAAAGCAAGGATGCTTCTGGCTCCGGTATGACCTTATTTGTATTCCCTATGAATGCATTCTTGAATTTGAAGAGATTCGCTTTGATGATATTCCCGTGTCCAGAGGAAATCAGAGATGTCTTCGCAAAATTAACAGTGTAGAAGATGTCATCCTTGGCTAGATATGAAGCATAATCAAAAGTGCTTGTACCGAAGTTCTCCGGTCTTTCTAACTTCCCTGAAATACTCACTTCATCGCCATATTGGAACTCAGGATACAGATCTGTACTTACAAGTCCCCTGCCTGAAATTGGAATAGTTGAACTTGAAATGATAATTTCCTTGAATTTGACTGTGAGCACTGTTTGTTTTTCTTTTCTTGCAGGTTCATCCTCAACAATTCCCATCAAAGTGACCTTGTTCCCCACATTATTCTCCAGATTATCATCAAGTGTAACGGAATCCTTTATCTCATACCTCAAAACACCAAAAGCGAAAAATGAAATGAAGATGATGATCAGGAATATCTTTCTGTCGGTGAAATAATCATGGATGAAATATCTTTTATATGTGAATATGGCAATGGAACAGATGATGAGGAGCAGGAAAAAGGAAAAACCGAGCTTTATGAATGAACTTATGAAAATTGCCAGAATGAATCCAGAAACTGATATTAAGAGGTTTTTATCGCCTTTATTCATAGTTATAAACAAAATGCTTGACTTTTCATTGTGGCTTGGTTAACATGTAAGTGGCGTTTGGAGGGTTCGCCCTCTCACGGCTTCCAAGCTGTAGCCAAACGCTAATAAAGAACACCGCCCAAAAGCGGCGTTTTTTATTTAATCTTCTTCCGGAATTCCATCATGCAATATTCTGGTCATCGTATCTTCGTTCATTCCCCAAAACGGGATCAAGCTCCAAAAGAAAAAGTTTCCGTTGTCTATCTGTTTAACTATGACCTTTATTCTGTTTCTTTTTATGACAGCAATGAATTCAAAATAATTCACTGGTTTCAAGATAGTGTCCGTCCTGCTGTTTACCCTGGTCCTTTCGAATTTCTTGGTTTCCAAGATACCTTGTACTGTTTTTGAATTTTTGAGAACTTCCGGGGCCAAATGGATGAGCTTAAACCTCATATATTGGTCTTGTATGGATCTGGTTTTTTCTCTGCGTTTAAATTTTAAGTGCTCTATGCCTTGAGTATTGAATGATATTGTTTTTCCCAAGTATGGACAGTAAATTTCAGATATACTTTTATATACTTCTTCGCCCTTTGTTTTTATCTTTTCAAAATCACCGATATCTATGTTCATATATTTATTTTTCTCTATCCATTATGCCATACTTTTTTATTTTTTCCATCCAAAAACTGAATTTTGGCGAAGCTAAAATTCAGTTTTTTGACTACTTCGTAGCTACTTCGTGGCTTGTTCTTCCTTCTGCATATAGTTTTTGTATGTTTGAGGATGAGAGTGCTGAGGAGTAGATGCGGGCATCATCTATCGAACCGGGCCATAGACTTCCACCGCAAACAGTCGCGGTAACTTCGGCCCCTATGCATAAGGCGTTAGAATATGTATAGGTTATGCTTTTTGCGCTTCCCGAATCGGTTGATTTCTTCAAAGTGCCGTCAATATATAACTTTACGAATCTTCCGTCGCAAGTGACAAAGAAATGATGCCAGCCGCTTGAAAGCCCCGTGTAATTGAAAGTTGCAACATAATAAGTCCCGCTTAAATTTACCGCCGCATTAACCATACCAGCCCCCTGTACATCAAATTCTATGTTATATCCGCCCGCCTCTGTTTTTGAAAGTATCCTGCTATTGCCCATTGAACCCCAAGAGGAAGAATATGCCCAAGCTCCAAAAGATACTTCGCTTGTTGGAGCTAAGATCGAGGAATAAGGAACGATGATATATCCCGCCCCGTTTAAATTATATGCTCCCTTCCCGTTATATCCGGAAGTGGTTGCGTAAGTAGCGTCAGAGACAGTCCCGTGATTGTTAGATCCAGAAGTATCGTATGTCAGAGAACCTACTTGTGGCATATCAAATGTCCATTCCCCCACCAATTGATCTCCGATGGAATGAAGTGTTGAGGAATCAAAGCGTATCCCTGCAGTCACCCTTGCTCTGTCTCTGAGTCCTGTGATATTGGTGTAGATAACGGAAGAGAGTATGCCTACGATGGCAATGACCACAAGCAACTCGATCAATGTGAAAGCTTTTTGTTTCATTTGTTTGCTAGGTTAGAGTGAGAGGAAATACCTTCGGCGTATAGCTTTTGGATGTCTGAACCAGAAAGTGCAGAAGAATAGATACGGACATCATCAATGAGACCGTCGAAATTGGACTGATTATGAGCACTTCTTTTTCCTATCACGACATTATGACTTGCGGAGTACCCAATGCTGGTGATGGTCGTACTGACGCTTTTTATAAGCTTCCCATCAACATATATTTTTACAGAATTACCAGGTTCAAACACACCGACCATGAATTTCCATTGATTCAGATTCCTTGCATAAAAATTCGTAATACCAGCTGCTGAACCGCCTCCTGTACTGTTAAAAATGGTAAAATCAAAGCTATCCCAGTTCCAATATGCCCCGAGATACCAACCGTATTGCGTCGGGGTATAATCATATGTATTGACGACCATTCTTCCCTGAGTCGTTGGTCCTGATCTTGGATATATCCAAGCGCTCACGGTCAGTTCGCCTGTCACATTGGCAGCAGGGCCGTTTCCAGTATTGATAGATGGGCTTAAACCGTATGTTCCATTGAAATCATATGCTCCCTTGTTGTTATATCCCGATGTAGTAGCATATACAGATCCATAGTTGGTTCCGTTATATCCAAATCCAGAAGTATCAGCTAAAGGATTGTCGGGCATATCAAACAACCATTCTCCCACCAATTGATCACCTATGGAGTGAAGTGTGGAGGAATCAAACCGTATTCCTGCCGTTATCCTCGCTCTGTCCCTGATTCCTGTGATATTTGAATAGATAACGGAAGAGAGTATGCCTACTATGGCTATGACTACGAGAAGCTCTATCAATGTGAAGCCGCGCTTGTTCATTTTATTATTGTGTTATGACCCTCGCCTTGCTCATCCTTGTCATTATCTCCTTCAGCGTGTTCACATTGGTTGCTATGACCACTGTGTTCTCATCTATGATGGAATACAGGAATATTATCTTGCCCGTATGATCCTCCACTACTCTTGTATCTTTGTTGCTGAACTCGGCATCTTGGAACTTCTTTATTTCTATGCTTGAAATGCTCGATGTCCTCACATCCGTTCCAGTCGTTGAAGCAGTGCTTGAGGACACTTCCTGCACCGGAAGAGCTTCGGAAAGATTGAACAGAATCTTCAGGTCCTGCCAAAGATAGTTCTCCCAGGCAAGCATTCCTGAGAATGTCGCATCATATGCTCCAACTTTCAGTATCAAAAACTTCTGGTTGCCGCTGAAGTTGTGAAGCCCCAGCATGAACTCCGGCCTCAAGGTCCTTGTGATGTCAGGTGGCGCATGAGCTCTGATGAGGTCCAGGAATTCCGCTGATGTCACTGCTTTCTCATCCACCCCACTGCCCTTTGTCAGCAAAAAATCCTTTACTTGGCCGAGGCTCGTAGCGGAACTTTCGATCTTCATCGAAAAATCTCCTGCAGGGTTCGTCTTGCTCAAATTATTGATACTTACCTTATCTTCAAGATCGGTGGTCATGATATTTGAGGAGGAAATAGGCTGAATATTTATCGGGGTCTCATTCTCCTTTTGGACCAAAAGATACGGCACTGCCACGGCCAAGACTCCGCAGAGTATGAGGATGAAGCTTATGATGAGAACACCTTTGCTTATCCTCTTTTTCTTCACCTCCACGACCTCCTCCTTCTTTTGCATGTTGTTCATCATGCGCTTGTTCTCACTCACCGCAATGCTGATCGAAGACAAGTGGCCGGCTTGAATAGCCTCTTCCGTATCTGTCTTGTATGTCCTGATTATCGGTCTTTCGGCGTTTTCCTGCTTTTCGCCTTGCATCTTCTTGAATCCTATTGAATCAGAGGAAAAAGAAAGAGGATTGACCGCTTGGTCCCCCGCTTTCGGATTTGTAAGGGCATTCAATTCCTCCGTTGCGGCTTTTTTCGTCTCTTCGATATTCTTTTGTTCGTCTTTTTCAGAGTCCATAGGAAAAGTGCTTGATGCGTACATTATATATAAAAAAAAC
>Ga0172381_10004415_pt1 | contig 14579 bp, 11 predicted proteins | sample Leawel6488metaG_FD_119754 | JGI IMG/M metagenome (GOLD analysis project Ga0172381, IMG submission 119754) | Leachate microbial communities from a municipal landfill in Southern Ontario, Canada - Leachate well 64-88 metaG | ecosystem: Engineered > Solid waste > Landfill > Unclassified | place...
AAAGCGGACAACCTTAGCGGAGGCGGGGTGGCGACGAAGTCGACGCCCTCAGCTGAGGTGGGGACCTTTAGATCCCTCAGCCAAGCAAGGCTTTGCCTTGCGACCAAACCGAAGGTTTGCGAATGGGTATGCTGCGTGAGGGAGCGCTATCGTCCTCTCCCCTTAAGTGAGGCGGGCTGACCCGAATTGGTAGCCTCAACTGAGTAAATCTTTGGCGGGACTCTTTGGATGTTGCTCCTCATCACACGAAATTCACGAAATAACCCGCGAAAACACGAAAAAAAGATAAATCAGCTGGGTGTTGGCCCATATCGTACCATCCCCACCCCCCATATCCAAGCGCATCTAGGAGGAAGAGGCGGGCTTGTTGTCAGAGATGGAGGATGAGGGATCGCGGCATAGATATATGCTGGAGAGTATCGGTTTTTTCTCGGAGTTTATCCGGCAGTATTTATGTGCCGTGAAGACTGATGAGTAATAAGAGTTTTTGGGCAGGTTTGTGGAATAGATGACGGAAGAACAGGGTGCGCGGCAGTCACCGGATGCAAACAGCGATAAAAAAGCGTTTGGGAAGGATGTGGGGAAACTTGTTGTTGGAGCGGGACGCAATCTTGCGATGGATCTGGCAAGAAAAATCACCCTGTATTTGTGAAGGAATTTGAGAGGGGCGAGGCAGTCTATCTAAAATTGGTATTATGTTTTTTGTTTGGATTCACGATGATGAAGACAAAGTATGGGAATCGTATGTGGGTATTTTTTAATAATTGTGCGTTGAATACAGCGATACACGGATTATAATATGGCTAAGATGAAATAATAGTTGTGGGTGAGAAAACTGACTGTATTCAATAACTTGGCCAATTTCTGTGTGACCCTTAAACTCTAATATATCAAACTACTCTTCAAGATAACTACTTTTTCACAATCATGATTCCATATAACTTATTTATCATGAGATCAGTTTCATACCTATCAAAATTATAATCATAGGATTTATCTGTTTTATTATGAGTGAACGAACCTACTGCGATTTGTTTATGTATAATATTCTCTCGATTAAACTCGTAAATCTCAACAGTAGTATCTCTATATAACGCATCATAACAGCAAATACGAAGATGTAGCTCCCTTATTTTTGTGGCAAAATTATATGGGTCTACCACATAAAGAAAATTAGACATATCTGCCGTCTTATTGATTCTTTCGCGAATAAATCGACAATTCAATGAATCATTTGGGGCTATTGGACATAATTTTCTGTCCATAGTAAGATCCAAATTAATTTGGGCATATACAGGTTTATCTACAATATCTGGTTTAATTTCTACTGAGTGTGAATCTCTTTCAAATTTATATTTCGCATTCGGACTCAAAAATTCTCTCTCCGTGATTGGAGATACTAAATATATTATCATGTTAGAGATTGATTCTTTGGAATGATTTACACCCACTAATGAATAGGCATATGTTTCTTTGAATGTCTCCGTTCCAGATACAATCTCATCTAATGTCAGTTCTACATTTAATTTCTGTAAGTATATCTCATTAAGATCTTTTTTCTTCATATTACGATCCTGACTTAGAAGGATATAATTTATCATTGCTATAATTATAGTTCCATTGATTTTCAGTTTCTCTATTGACAATTTTTTTTTGTGAAATGCAGATACTATTATTAATGCCACAGCGAAAAATAAGCACACAAGTCCAATACATAATATAATGAATGAAGAAAGTAAATCATGATTTAATATGAATACTACAAGCCCTGCAGATATTAGTCCACAGATTATTCCAGTAATTATGGTGATAAAACTATCAAACAAGAACTCATTAAATGGGTATCCGTTAATATATTCATTCCAGAGATTAATCACCCATCTTTTATTCATATAAATATTTAGTATTCTAATCATAATCAGTTTATCGAACAAATAATGTTATTGCAGCGTCTATCCAGAGGATGACATGCCGATTGGACAGACTCACGTTAAGAGAGATTTTCAACAAATACATTTATGTGTTGGGAATACAATAAGAACATACTATGGAACCAGTATTCGATAAGGATATGAAAGATTCTGACCCCTATGAAAAGCCAGAGATTTTAGTATATAACAATAAACTTATCACAACTGCAGTGTGCAACAGTACATTAACATATGCACCATGCCACTGTTCAAGTTCAGGAGCAAGAATGTGAGTGAATGACACTTGCAGTATTAAAATTCTAAAACTATTTTATCTTGCTACAATGATTTTATGCACATTAGTAGATGGATATATTTATGATTCTAATCGACTGATTTTTTACAATGAAAATCTGGATCCATCAGATATTGAAAAGATAGATAAATACATTAATGAAAACAGCGATTCAGAAAAACTAAAGAATAAAATAGAAGCACATAATGCAGATAGTGTTGATGTTAATCTAATTGGATTAAGCAGAGTTGGGATTTGTTTAACGAATGGTTGTAATCTAAGATGTAATTACTGTGGAGATAATGCATCAGATGAAAACACTGCATCGCTTGAACTAGATGATATTTTATTCTTCGTCACTGATGTGATGAAACGATGGAAAATACGTAAGTTAACTACAAAAAAAGAAGACCCCTTAGATATATACTTTACAGGCGGAGGTGAACCCAGTTATAAGTGGGAGCTTTTTGAGCAAACGGTTTTAATGGTTAAAAGAAAATGTGATGAAAATCATATCCCGTTATCATTAGGAATTACAACAAATGGTATGTTAACTGAATATCAGCGGGATTTTATTGCCGAGCATTTTAACAAGATTATGCTCTCATTTGATGGATTGCCGAAAATACAAAATAAAAATAGGCATTCAAAACTCTATCCAGATACATCATCAGTTGCTGAACATACCATTGAATCTTTGGTCAGAAAAAAAGTACAATTTACTATAAGGACAACCATCTGGCAGGATGACTTTTGTTATATGAAAAATATGGCAGAATATATCTTTGATAAGTTCGGTGAAAGTTCATTTGAATGGAGTATTTTACCAGTAATCCCAATGGGTAGAGCTTTAAAGAGAGTTCGCAGAGATCATGAAATCCTTAAAGAGGGTAACTTTTTAGAATACTATCTTGACACACTTGAGTATGTCAAAAACACATATGGCTCCCGCAATATAAGTACTCCAATATTCCCAAACTCTTTAACATCTATTTATTGCGGAGCCTTAGCATATAATTGCAGTTGTCCTTGGCTATTGCCAAATAAAACAATCGTAACCTGTTTAGAGGCATGTAATTCAAAAACTGTTATTGGAAGAATAGAAGACAATAAAATCAAATACTTTGACAAGTGTTGTGATAAACTATTAAAAATATATCAAGAAAAATTTACAGAATGTCAGAATTGTATCGCCTACCGTTTTTGTAGGGGAGGGTGCCCTGCAAAGCATTTAATATGTCAAGAGGAGGAGAGTGAAATGAGTGATTGGGAGTGTTCAATGATTCAAAAATACTGGACGTATATATTCAGTAAGATATTGACTGGTGAAACATGCTTTGGGTGGAAAACGAAGCGAGTTGATATTGATGAAATTAAACGCTACAATGTTTTAGAATTAGATAGAGTGGATGGTAATATTAGATGAAAATCAACAATGTTGATGTGAAGATTAAAAAAATGGATATTGAACAGATTGATGATGAGTTGATAATGTATGAACAATTATCAAAACAAGTCATAATGTTTAATGGAACAGCATCAAGAATATGGAATTTCCTTACATCATTTGATGAAACGAATGATAATGTTCAAACCAGAGATATCGTCGAGGAATTGTTTTGTAGATATACGATTTCAAAAGCCAACTTGGAAAAGATTTCTGATGATGTCGAAGAAATTCTTCAAAAATTTATTGAGGCGGGACTTATTGAGATAAGTTAATGCGGGACGGGGCGGACCCTCATCCGCAGTAGCCTAGTTGCCCCGTTATCCTTCGCGAGCGAAAGAAGAGGCGGGTGTTATGTCAGACTTGTTAAGTGAACAATTATCTAGGTAATTTTATTTTTGTATGGTATGTAGAATCAGTTGCACATCATCTCTGTTCAGATTAACTGGATTATTATCCATTCTTCCACCAGTAAAAGCATGATCAGCAATAACCCGGATATCGTCTTCTTCAATCTCAAATGATTCAAGACGCAAGGAGATAATTCCTTTTGATACAGAATCTATCCACTTAGATAAACCTCCAAATCTTTCAAATAGTGAAAATAACTCGTCATCATGCGCAAAATGTCCACGATTGAGCGAAGCAACAGCGTTTAATGTAAGTGCCACAGCAATGCCATGCGGAATATTATATAACTGTGTCATAGGGTAGGAGATTGAATGACAGGCAGTTGTGCGTGTCTTTGAAAATGCAATACCGGCTAGAACTGAAGCCCGGCACATATTTTCGCGAAAAGAATACTCTAATGGGGATGCCAGAACATACTTGAGATTTACCAACACAAGTTCAATAGCCCGATACGCAATCTCCTGCACGATAGGGGTGGTATGTTTTGACCAGTATGCTTCAACGGCATGACTCAGAGCATCAAGACCTGTGGATAATGTTAGAAGAGGGGATAACGTCATGGTCAGTTCAGGTACGATCAAAGCCAGTTTCGGCTTTAATTCAGGAGCATCGATTGAAAACTTTCCGTGTTTATCTTCATCCCAAATTGTGGCCCACTGGGTCATCTCCGAACCAGTTCCTGCTGTGGAGGGAAGGGCCAATATATCAATGAATGGACCCCCGGAATAGGATTTATTTTTAATTCCTGTGGTAATATCTTCCATAGTATAACTGCTGTTTTTCTTAGGATCATAAAATGCACTTACCGCTTTTGCCAAATCGATCGCACTCCCCCCTCCTATGGCAATAATTGTATCTACAGCCGTATCACCTATGAGTTGAAGAGTCTGTAATATATCCTTCTGCGTCGGATTTGCAGGAATTGTTTTGATCCATATACAGGAATCAAAACGCGTTGCCAGAGAAGATACATACTCCTCAAGGTTCCATCGGGCTGCGGCTGATTTGCTCAGGAGTAAGACCAGATCTTTTGCCTGGATTGATAGCAATAACTCCTCTGCTTCAAGCTTCGTTGCAAAGATGATCTCAGTTGTGCAGAATGGGTCCATACTTCACCTCATTTATGTTCTTCTTCGAATATGCTTGATGGAATCAGGGTGAGAATCTCAGCTATCGGCATGCACATATCATCTGCTTCTTTTGCCCGGTGATTCGTGAGAATGGTTTCAGCAACCTTTTGCATTGCGGGGATTCCACTTCTGGTAAGCTGATTTGCATAAATAATAATGTTGACACCACGTTTGGCAAACTCCTCTTCTGTTACCGTATTAAATGAAGTTGGAACAACCACAAGCGGGGTGGTCGGATCCTGAGCCCGAAACTTTTCACAGAACTCAAAAATCTCTGCAGGATCCTTCTTTCTTGAATGGATCATAATACCGTCAGCACCGGCAGCAACATAAGCAAATGCACGGATTAGTGCATCTTTCATGCCTTTTTCCAGAATCAGACTTTCAATTCTTGCGATCAGCATGAACTCTTTTGTTTTTAATGAGCGTTTGCCTGCAGATATCTTTGCACAGAAGTTCTCGACAGAGTCCTGCGTCTGCTCAACATCATTACCAAATAATGAATTCTTTTTTAGCCCGGTCTTATCTTCAATGATCACCGCAGATACCCCGACACGCTCCAAAGTCCGGATATTGTAGATAAAGTGCTCAGTGAGTCCTCCAGTATCTCCATCAAGAATAATCGGTTTTGTGGTCACCTCCATGATATCATCGATCGTTCTCATCCGAGAGGATATATCAACGAGCTCAATGTCGGGTTTTCCTTTAGCGGTTGAATCACAAAGGCTCGACACCCACATGCCATCAAACTGATATGCTTTTCCATCCTGAAGGATAGAGGTATTTTCTGCAATAAGACCAGTGATCCCGCTGTGAGCTTCAATTATACTCACCGTTTTTTTCATTCCAAGCAACTTTTGCAATCTACCGCGGCGTGCTTCCGGAACAGCGATCTGTTCCCGTACCTGACGTTCCAGAAATGTATACGCTTTGTTTCTGGAATAGGGATACTCAATGAGTTCACCACCGTATTCTTTGAGTACTTCAATGACTTCATCACGGATCGGTTTCTGGAATCCTGTCTTCCATTCGTCCCCGTGAACTACATAGTCGGGTTTTAGCTGTCTGATGTTTTCTGCATAACTGAGCGTTGTCTGTGGAATAACTCTCTCGACACCTTTGATGTTTCCAAGGATGTTTTTTCTTTCCTCAAAGATCAGGATGGGAAAACGCTTAAAACTGGCAATTACCTCATCGGTGAGAATTCCAACGGTCAGCCGTCCTAGTTTTGCCGCTTTTCCGATGATGTTTATGTGTCCACCATGGATAACATCGGTGCTAAAACACATATAAACAGATTTTTTGTCCAGTTCTGCCACACGCTCTTTTATTACGGCAAGGTCGCCGGCTGTGTCGATTTCATTACATAGCCGATTTCGCACATCAAATGGATAGATACAGCAATCGTCAGATATGTCATTGAAAGCATTTTCTGCGTAGCAATTTGTGGTTCCTGCTTCACAGTAGGCAATTATATTTACAAGCCAGGATTCCCAGTCATCTTTCAAAAGTTTGTATAAGGGCTGTGCAGCAAAGGCATTGTCAAAATATTCTATTCCAACTTTGACGATTCTGTTGTTGTCGATCACTGCTTTAAAGTCTTTATCCGGGAGTTCGAGAGTTGAACTGACTGCCATGCAACTTGCCGGAAACTCCAGCAGATCATCTAATACTATGTCTTCGAAGACGAGATCTCCATGCAGCAATAATATGTCATCGTGCAGATGATCACGTGCGACATAGATGGAATAGATGTAGTTTGTTTTATCAAATATCGGATTTTTAATGAAGGTGAAGGAAAGCGGCAGGTTAAGTGAAAAGCAGTATTCAGTCAATATTTTGTCAAAAATTCCGGTGGTGATGACAACATCGGTGATGCCGGCATGCACCAGCTGTTTTAACTGTCTGCTCAGAATTGTCTCACCAGGTGAGATCTCGGTCATGCATTTCGGGTGCTCACTTGTGAGAACACCCATACGCTTTCCTATTCCAGAGTTTAAGATTAATGCTTTCATATTAGTTCAGCTCTTTAAGATAGTTCATGAAGTTTTCTTTGTTCTCCTGCGCAGTAAGCGTAGGTCTGCCAAGATCGGGTCGTGATCCGATCTTTGCTTTGATCTCAATGAAGGTAAGTCTGTTTTTCGCTTTAATTTCCGGGAGTATCAGAAGGAGCTGTTCCATACTGTTTATCGTATGTATCTGCTCATATCCACATGCCTCTGCGATGAGCGGCAGATCGATTTTATCTGCCACGGTCGGCATGCCCCCAACTGATTCATGTGATACATTATTGATCACAATATGAATAAGGTTAGCAGGTTTTTGTGCGCCGATTACCGCCATTGCTCCCATATGCATAAGGGCAGCACCATCTCCGTCTATGCACCACACACGTGTGTGCGGTTTGTATAATGCCACACCAAGGGCGATCGACGAGCTGTGACCCATGGAACCCACCGTCAGAAAGTCATATTTGTGGGACTGCTCCATTGCTTCGCGAAGCTCAAAGAGTTCACGGGATGTTTTTCCGGTCGTGGAGATGATGATGTCTTCGCCGGATACTTTTGTGATTTCTCTGATGATATCTTCTCTGATAAGAGTATGTTCATTCTGATAGGTGAACGGTTCTTCGTAGGTGAAGGCACCTTTTTTGATTACAAGAGCAACGCTGTTTCCTTCAGCAAGTTTTTCTTTGAAATGCTCAAAGTTCTCCTGCAGTTCCTCTGGTGTAGTATTTTTATCAATTACTTTATAGGATAGATCGAGTGTATCAAGAAGCGGCAAGGTAATCTGTCCCTGAAAGATATGCTGAGGTTCGTCATGGATACCCGGTTCGCCGCGCCAACCAATTATAAACAGACAGGAAATACCATATACATGTGGATTTAAGAGAGAAGTGACCGGGTTGATAATATTTCCCTCACCACTGTTTTGGAGATAAACACATGGCACTTTTCCTGTTGCAAGATGATATCCCGCTGCGATCGCAGCAGCATTTCCTTCATTTGCTGCAACGATGTGGGTGCTGGAGATATTGTGAGTGTTATAGAGATAGGTACAGAGCGGACTGAGCTGAGAGTCTGGAACTCCGGTGAAGAAAGATATATTATGAACTGTGAGTGTTTGGATGAGGTGTTTTATGTGCATGGTGATATCCTGTGTTACGTAGAATAGAATATAGTAGTTATGCGTGTTAATAGCATCGATAATAAGAGATGGGAACATATATTACAACATTAATAGTGCCGTGTCCATGTCTGAAGAATCACAACCAGATAATACATCATCTACAAAATCATTTGGGAAAGATGTAGGTAAACTCGTTTCTGGAACAATTGTGACAGCTATAATCGGATTTCTGCTTCTTCCAATTATCACTAGAATATTTAATCCCGATATTTATGGCACATTTTCTATATTTATCTCAATCGTTGGCGTTTTTTCGGTTATCGCATGTATGCGATATGAAATGGCAATAGTATTACCCAAAAAGGACATTGATGCAGGAGCAATTCTCCTTGGATGTTGTATCAGTTTATTCGGAGTAAGCAGCATCGCTTTATTCATAATAGTATTATTTGGTTCAGAAATCTCCACTCTTCTCAATGCACCAGAGATTGCTGATTATCTGATTTTTGTTCCACTTGCAATTTTTATTGATGGGTTATACCAGGCATTACGATATTGGAATACGCGAAAAATGAGATTTGGGGTGCAGGCAACAACACAAATATTACAATCTCTCAGTGGATCTGGACTAAAAGTATCCTTTGGGTTTATTGGCTGGATCAATACGGGATCTCTTATTGCAGGACAACTTATTGGAAATGGACTTGGGGCTCTGATCATACTTTTTACTATCTTGAAAAACGATTTTCATCTGTTAAGAGATAGTTGTAAAGCACATTTGATCCGGCAACAACTCACTCGCTATAAAAAATTTCCGTTGATCGACATGTGGGCCACCCTTCTCAATGTCCTCTCATGGAATCTGCCAGTCATTCTACTATCCATGTTCTTTTCAACTACTATCACTGGACTATATGCTCTGGGGTTTACAATCCTGCAGATACCAATGAGTTTGATTGGAGGTTCAATAGGACAAGTATATTTCCAACGTGGAGCTATTGCCCATAAAGAAGGGAAGTTGGGGCATTTACTTGAGGATGTTATCGAGTTGCTGGCATTATTGACATTTTTACCACTCTGTTTCATAATGGTTCTTGGCGGGGATATATTTGGGTTAGTGTTTGGAGGGGAATGGATCGAAGCTGGAATATATTGTCAAATACTTGCAGTATGGGGGATAATATGGTTTATTACCACCTCTACGAGCACAACAACATTATCTATTGTAGAAAAACAGGAATTATATCTTCGCTTTACTATCCTAAATCTCATAACCCGGGTAGTAGCACTTCTCGTCGGAGGATGGTATCAAAATATATATCTAGCATTATGGTTGTTTGTGATATTTGGAATGATAACGTATGGTTATCTACTCTATCTGATGTTTTCTCAATCCAAAGCCTCAATATTTAATGTCTTGAAAAATATCCAGGCATATCTCATATTGATATTCGGAGTGGGAATTACTTTTTCAATTTTTAATTATATATTTAGAGTAAATATTATTCTGATTATAGTTTTAGGTATAATTGTATCAATTATATATTATTATATATTGTATAAATCAAATGAAAAAATAAAAGCATATTTACCATTTTAATTAATGATAAGTGTACCGGCCAGTTTAATATTTACCTCTCTATCATCGGTATGAATCTATTTTATTTTTAATGACACCTTTATCATTATAAGCTCCGAATTCTAATTCAAGAATTCCATGATGCTGACAACGTTCTTCGATAGGTGGCAACACCATATAATCCCCATACATTGTTGATAAAACAGTATCATAATCTTTAGGTACAGGAAATAAAAAACTTTCAAATGGCATACTTATCGTCTCATCAAACATTTTTCGATCGAATATTCTTTTTTTAACATATCCCTGTTCTGCTTCCTCCAATAAGAGAGAGGGAGTAGGTATCTTACCATATTTTGAAAGAAATTTTTCACGGATAGAAATAATCTTCTTTTTACTAAAAATTCTCAATGGAAATGGAAGTAATAATGCTAGACTCTGCTTTATGAATGATTCTCTTTTAACATAGGGATTACATAAGATTTGTGTAGAAGTAATAAAGTATTTAGTTAGATATTTATACAGTATCCTATTTACTATATTTTTAGGGATATTATCACACGGATAGATATCAACAGCAATTCCATTATGCATTTTAATATTTTTTAAAGCATTCTCTACACATTTGGTTCCATTTACTCTTAAGCGAGTTATTGACAATACATAATTTTCGTCAGTATCATTGGTTTGTAAGAAGAATTCCGGAGCCAGTTCAGTTTTACATACAGAAATGAATTTATTATAATCATCTCTCAACATAGCTATGTCTATATCATCATCCCAAGGAATGAAACCTTTATGTCTTACAGCCCCAAGTAACGTCCCAAATACAAGAATAAACTTAATATTATGTTTATCACAGATACGTTTAATTTCCAAAAGACCAATGAATTGAATCAATTGTAATTTCCGTTGTTGTTCTGGAGTTAAATCCATAGTATATATTATGATTTAGTAGAATTTATGGATTCGCTTTCTAGTACCTATTAATTTAAGAGTCTGTTCAATCGATATGTCAATCTGTTGAACAAACTCAAAATAACTACAATTATTTACAGATAAATTAAATGATAGAGATAATATCTAAATCTAATAAATAAGGGTGTTCGTAAAATGCAACAATTATTAAATAGAAAATCAAATATTTATCTTTTATCTATATTTTCCCTTTTGATTTTTTCGATAGGTTTACTTGTTGCCTGGAACACACCAGCGATAGGTTTTGAATCCTCAATTTATCAGTCCACACCAGCAATATTTTGGATAGGTATATTTTTAGGATATGCTGTTGGGATTCTATTTCTTTCATTATACCTATTTAGAGACAGTAACTTAATATCTTTGAAATGGTTAGGCCTTTTCCATCTAAGTGTTTCTGCTATAGCTTTATCTGCTCTACATATTTTACGAGGATACTCCACATTAAATATTTACAGTGATACTGGAACTCACATAGGAATGGTTATCAATACAATCTCACAGGGTCACATTCCAGATACATATTATCCAGGATTATACTCTGAATGTTCAATTATTCAATTATTTTCAGATATTAATATTTATGATCAGGCAATGTTGATACCAATATTTATGACTTTCCTCACCATCATGGGAATCACACTTTGTGCACGCAAAATATTCCCAGACGTGAAGGTATCATATCTTGTATTATTGTTCATGCTCTTTCTCCCCTATGGGTCCGCCACATTTGTTGGAACTTATACCCATAAGTTTGTGGGAATGACTATCCCCGATGCATTAATGGTATTCCTATATCTTCTTCTATTATTAATATTATATGAAAAATCACTAAAAACATTTGTTTTTGCAATAATCTTATGTATTGCAATGATATTTTATCACCCGGTTGTCTCTACTATCGCAATATTATTCTTATGTGTAACGACAATATACTTTTTTATTTTATATACACGCAATAAATACACTAATAAACGAGCAATTTATCAAATATTATTATTATTATTTATTACCAGTGGTTCTTTTGTTTTATGGTATTGGTCTTACTTTGGAAAGACTGTCCAGTCAATATATTATTCTTTATTTTCTGATTTAGAAGAAATTAACGCAGGGAATACACTTGACATGTTGAGCGAGGCAAATGCATTAGGTTTTTCTTTTGATACTGTTTTGCGTGTAGCTAGTATCACTCTTATAATTTATGGGCTTTTTTCCCTCTCTTTATTTGTCTATATTAAATACTATCGAAATAATCCAGACTATAAATCAATGGCGTTATTTTATGTATTGTTTTTTGCTTTAGGAGGGTATATTTTCTTAGTTCTGTTCTCTTCATCATTATTTACTTACACCCGATTAACTGATCTTCTTCTTCCATTAGCAGTATTAGGAGCAGGCTTTGCATTTTATCATTTTTACATAAAAGTACGTGGACAATCAAATTTCCTTTCATCGAAATATTTGGTAGTAATTATAGTTATTTTATTGCTTATTTGTACATTTAGTATCATATCATATCATCCCTCATCACTTACACTAAACCCAGGAGTACAGTCAACAGAAGCTACATTATCTGGGGTAAAAACTGTATTGCCCATTATGAATCTTGATCTAGAATATGGTGGAATATGGTTCACAAGTATTTGGAGAATTGCAGACGCATTCTATTCTTTATCAACAATCGAAACTAATGCCTATGGAGATGTATTGATTATAAATACAGGCATGATCAGTTCTCAGGAAGAAAGTAATCCGTTAGAAGTTCCTTATCACTTTAATTATACAGCAGGGGAGGGAAATTTAGGTCAATTCTATTCAGATAATATTTATCTCAATTTAATTGAAAAAGACAGAAAATATTATTTATCCTATTATCCTGAATTAATTCCATATAGATGGAGCACAATCGATTTTGCTCAATTAGAGTTTGATAGCAGTGTAAATAAATTATATTCAAATAAAGGATATGATTTATATTATATACATGGAACACTGAATCAATAATGATTATTCTGAATATTCTATATTAATATGTCTAATAAATGAATCATATTGCTAATTAAAAAAACAAGTATTGTAATGATGTAGAGTAACTGTTATAATTAACTGCAACAAATTGTATACACAATGAAAGTCCTCATCCTTGCCGGTGGCATGGGCACACGCCTTGCCGAAGAAACCAACATAATCCCAAAACCCATGATCGAGATCGGCGGTCACCCGATTCTCTGGCATATCATGAAAATTTATTCCCAATTCGGATACAATGACTTCATCATTCTCTTAGGATACAAAGGATACATCATCAAAGAATATTTTGCAAATTACTTCCTGCATAGGAGCGATGTCACCTTCGATCTGGAAAAGAACCAGATGACCATTCATGAACAGCACTGCGAACCCTGGAAGGTCACGCTCATCGACACAGGTTTGAATACCATGACCGGCGGTCGTGTGCTGCGCGCGAAAAAATATGTCGGAAACGAACCGTTCATGCTCACTTACGGCGACGGAGTTTCGGATGTCAATATCAAAGAGCTCGTCGAGTTCCATAAAGCTCACGGCAAACTCGCCACCATGACTTCTGTCCAGCCGGAGGGACGATTTGGTGCCCTCGTCTCGAAATCAGACGGAGAGATCACATCCTTTATGGAAAAACCGGCAGGCGACGGATCATGGATCAACGCAGGGTTCTTTGTTCTCGAACCTGAGGTCTTCGATTACATCAAAGAGGGGGATGCCACGATATTTGAACGTGCACCCTTGGAAAAGCTCGCCAAAGATGGAGAGCTGTACACCTACAAACACACCAGTTTCTGGAAATGCATGGACACACTCCGCGATAAACAGCAGCTGCAGGAGATGTGGGATAAGGGAACTGCGCAGTGGAAAGGCTGGGACGAATGATCTTTGACATCTTCAACGGAAAAACTATCCTCGTTACCGGCCACACAGGATTCAAAGGCTCCTGGTTATGTCTCTGGCTTGCCGAGCTGGGCGCAGAAGTGCATGGCTTCTCTCTCCCGCCAAACACCGAGCCAAACCATTACGCCGCTGCACACATCTCTGAACTCCTGAAATCGGAAAAATTAGGCGACATCCGAGATCAAAACACGCTAACTAACTACATACACAGCGTGCAGCCGGACTGCATATTTCATCTGGCAGCACAGCCTCTCGTCAGAAGATCCTATACAGAACCCGTAGAGACCTTCGACACAAACGTTATGGGTAGCATCTACCTTATGGATGCTGTGCGAAGTTTAGGTAAACCTTGTTCTGTTGTGATGATCACAAGCGACAAATGCTATGAGAACGTGGGCAAAGCTGAAGGTTACGCAGAAACCGACCCGATGGGCGGTCATGATCCCTACAGTGCAAGTAAAGGATGTGCAGAGCTTGCCGTCGCATCATATCGCCGCTCCTTTTTCCCGCCTGCAGATGTCGCAAAGCACGGCGTGATGATCGCCTCGGTTCGAGCAGGAAATGTTGTCGGAGGCGGTGACTGGGCAGAAGATAGGATCGTTCCGGATGCAGTTCGTGCCGTTACATCCGGTATATCTCTGGAGATCCGGAATCCAAATGCCGTCCGCCCCTGGCAGCATGTGTTAGAGCCGCTCTCCGGATATCTGCTTCTTGCGGCAAAGATGATGCAGACCGGATCAGCCGTTTATGCTGATGGGTGGAACTTTGGTCCAAA
>Ga0172381_10004416_pt1 | contig 14578 bp, 23 predicted proteins | sample Leawel6488metaG_FD_119754 | JGI IMG/M metagenome (GOLD analysis project Ga0172381, IMG submission 119754) | Leachate microbial communities from a municipal landfill in Southern Ontario, Canada - Leachate well 64-88 metaG | ecosystem: Engineered > Solid waste > Landfill > Unclassified | place...
CAATTTTTTATGAAATTTGCTGAGTTTGCAGAAAAGAATTTAAAATATACTAAGGTTTGCATTGAAAATCCAATTTCTATCATGTCAACGGTTTATCGGAAACCAGATCAGATTATTCAGCCTTGGCAATTTGGGGATGGGTTCGTAAAGAAAACCTGTCTCTGGCTCAAAGGACTTCCGAAGCTCAGCCCAACAAAAATTGTTGACGGCAGAGTGCCAGAGGTCCACTATGAACGCCCTGGCCCGGACCGGAAGAAGAACCGGAGCCGGACTTATCCCGGGATCGCTGTTGCGATGGCGGAACAGTTCGCAGAACCATTCTCCGCAAAAGGTGATCGTCGTGAGTGAAGATACTGTAATCAGCCAACAAACATCATTGAGCGGATCAACTCTCGAAGAAGATGCGATCGCTTTATTACGGGAACATGAGCCGGTAGAAGGTTATTATCTCGCATTTTCTGGAGGGAAAGATTCCATTGTTATCCACGATCTCACGAAACGGGCTGGGGTAAAGTTTAAAGCTCATTTTCACATGACCACTGTGGATCCTCCGGAAGTTACGCAATTTATCAGGGACAATTATCCCTGGGTTCTATGGGACCGTCCAAAGAAATCCATGTTCCAAATCATCGTTGATCACGGTACACCGCCTACGAGATTCCGGCGATATTGCTGCCGTGAATTAAAAGAGATTGGAGGGAGGGGCCATACCGTTATTCTCGGTATCCGTGGTGCTGAAAGTGCCAGGAGAAAAAATAGGAAATCCTTTGAGGAATCACGGATTGATAAAGGAAAGTTCTTTGTAAATCCGATCTTGTCCTGGGCTGATCAGGATGTTTGGGGGTATATCCGCCAACATGGGCTCAAATATCCTTCACTCTACGATAACGGAAGAACCCGGATCGGCTGTGTCCTCTGCCCTCTTCAAAGTCACAATGGACGCTTGCAGGATCTTGAGGACTTTCCAAAATTCAAAAAGGCCTACCTTCTCGCCTTTAAACGGATGCTTGAAAAAATATCATCGGAGGGAAAGAAACATCCGTGTGGATGGAACACCCCGGAAGAGGTTATGAATTGGTGGATCAACGGGGATAGGAAATCTCCCTTATATTCCCGGTCACGAAAAAATTTCAAGAGACGGAGAGATCACGAACTCTCGGGGGTGATCGCGTGAAAAAAGAATCATTCTTTATATTCGGGATTCGGGATCCGGTATTCCTTGCCAACCTTCACGGCCCCGGCAATATGTCCCCTTCCGATCTCGGCCCTGACAACGCGGGGAGATACCCTCATCAGGTTTGCGTATTCATCGGTGGTAAGGTACTTCTGCATCAATCCGCCCCCTCATCAGAGATTGATTCCTTACCGCAGAACTCACAGCAGACGATGGTCGATCCATCCTCGCGGGCCTCGCTTGATCCCTCGTTTGCCGACATGGTCTTACCACATTCAGGGCAGGTATATCCGATCCCAAACCCGTCAGCATCAAACAACTGCTTGCCTGTTTTCATTTTCTTTACCTCGTGCCTCTGCACAATACACAATATGATATATGAGATTATAAAGGTATCTATGGGTATGTATTGGTGCATATCATTTGGCGCAGAACCATTCTTATCCGAAGGTGATCGCCGATGCCGGAAGAAATAGAACCGGAGGAAATGCTGGAGAAACTTTGTTGGGCGGATCTTGTCTTAATCGTAATGGGAGAGAAGGATAAAGAAGATGTGCGTTTCTGCGAGGGGGTATCCTGTAACTATTGCAGGAGGTTTGGGCCGGGACCTGTCGCAGAATCTCCCTTAACCGAAAAAAGGACTGATAAAAAATGAGTGAAAAAAAAGCTGATGCAATACAGATCCTTAATACTCTGATGCTCGCGGCCCTGGTTGCCCGGACATTCCATCTATTATAATCCCTTTTTGCTCGCTCCATTCATCAGCTGCTTTCATTCTTTTTTCCAGCGGAATTGATGCGGCGCGGTGGCCAAAAGTAGAATGCAAAGGGCATGCTGGACAGCAGCGGCCCTGCGCGGAGGGGCTTGCAAGGCTCCGCGAACCATCCGCAGAGGGCGCGGCGCGGTTTCCAGTTTTAGATATATATGTACAGGTGTTAAGACCATACTCCTGTATATACATCTTAATAGTGTGAAATCCGAGCCAAAAGATAGCAGTTGCCCCTCCCTGAATTTCTCCTATCTGATTCTTCACACTTTCACTTACCCTGATGTTTACCTGCTCTTTTTTGGACATATGTAGAAATATTAATATTCTTTTGAGCCAAAAAGGTTTTTAAATAAGGACAAAAGTAGAACTTATTATGTCACTCAAGACATTCATGCAGGATGCCCGGGAGAAGCGCCGGGTTGCACAGCTTAAGAATGAAGCCGGTCAGACCGTAGGAAATGCCCGGTCCGCCAACCTCCGCATGTTCGGAATCCCGGTTGCGCTTGGGTTCGCGTTCCTCCTCCTATCGCTCGCTGGCATCGCCCAGCCGGTCCAGGCGGTTGATATCAACCTCACGGCAATTACCGACACGATCAACGCCTTCATTGAAGTGATCGACCCGATTACCAACCTGGTGATTGCGATCGTACCGCTCTGGTTCGTGATCTCCATTGTCGGGTTCATCATGGGCCTGCTTGCAGCGATCCTTATCATGGTCAAAAAGGGGATGCACTTCTAATCCCCTTTTTTCCCTTGGTTCTACTTTTGTCCCTTAAAGAGGGACCATGAAACAAAAAACAATCTGTCTCCTGATTCTGGCAACTCTTTGCCTTATCGTATTCCCGGTTTCGGCCGAAGTACTCCATCCTGAAATGGTGGATCTCAATAAAACGATGTCTTATGCAGATCTCGGCCTCACAGGATCACAGGAGATCCAGATCTGGGTAGGGAGTACCCTTGTTGAAACCGGCAACACAACGGCCGGTTATCTCTATCAGCCGGTCGGGGATTTTACCGTTGTCGTAAAACCACAACTTGCAAACCGCTGGCTGAATAATCCGGCCCTGCTTCTGAAAGATATCGTTGCATATTTGCTCGAATTCGCGATCCCGCTCTTTATCATCCTCGGTCTATGTGCGATCTTGTTCGGCCTCGCGCGTTACGGAGGTCATAAAGGATGACACCAGATGAAACAAAACCAAAAAGAAAATTCCAGTTTCGGATGAAAGTAGAAAACTTCCTGATAGATAGACGGGGGGGGGTTCAAAATCTGCTCGGATGGTACACCTCGCCAACCGTCCCGACAATCAGATTCACAGCAGAATCCGGAGTTCCATGTCTGGAACTTGGAAAACGAGCGCGGAAACGGGATAACTCCCTGATTGATTCTGTCGATTCTCACGGATGGGAGATCCCAAAAAACTGCTCACCAATCCTGATCAAATCCGGGGATCAGACTGAACTCGGATACATCACACACCCGGCCGGGATCTGCCTCACGATCAAACCGGACGTAAAACTCCAGGCAGTTGATGATCAAGGGGAAGTGATCCCGGATAAATTCGTGGTCGGATCGTACTGCGGGACCATCGGAAGATATGCCGATATCGACGATTACAATCAGTCGATTGAGCGGGAAAAGTCGGGAGGCTGGATCTTGCCTCTGATCATCGGGATTATTCTTGGGGTAATGGTATTCGCGCCAGTGTTCGCGCTGCTCATGAGTTTTGCGGGTGGTCGTTAAACCATGAGGCCAGTCGTACCATCGGATAAAAATCCGGATAAAATTTCGGGGAACGATCGCCAGCCATGGGAATTCGATCCAGAACTGGCAAAGTTCCACGCGATCCGGGAATTGATGGAAAAGAGCGGGGAACTCTCAGATGTCAATGACACCTTCCAGGGCTACGAAGCGCAATTAATCGCGATCAATCGCAAAGGGTTTGACTGCTCCCTTAGGCTCGCAGCCTACAAAGAATTCCGGCGCACCAGTCCCGATCATCTTCGCATGGCAAGAAATGAGATCGTCAGGCTCCTGTCACAACCAAAAATTGTGGTGCATGGCAACGATCTTATCAGGGACGATACCAGGGACCCGGGCTTTTTTGCCAATGTCATTAACGGCGGTAAAAAACTTCTCGGCATGAAAACCGATCAGGATCGGCAGACCCAGGGGGCGGTGCAGTAATGGATCTCGGATCTCCGTTAATCCCTCAGGTAGAGCCTACACTCTGCGGTACGGTCTCGGACTTCAAAGAGTTGACCACAAGCGCAAACGCGATCACGCTCGGATGGTATGGGTTCGCAGCTGGGATAATTACAGCAGGGTTATTCTATGTTGCCGTGGTCTATGTCGCCCCGGTGGTGTACGGGTACGGGTGCGATAAAGGGTGGTGGTCCTGATGGCATATGGGAAGGCAGCAGGGCAACCAATGAACTTCAACTGGCAAATCGCCAGGAAAATTGATCGGTTAGATCTCGGAAGTTTTGCGGCGGTTGAATTTTTCTATCGTAATGCGATCATCTTCGGTCTTGTCAGGGCGAAAGATCCCGGTGATGATGACGAAACCAAACCGGCAAATGGCGGAAAATCCATTTCACAGCTTGTATCGTCAGTGGATGACCGGATCAATACCCTGATGGAAATCGACACAACCGCGATCCTCCTGGGTCATTCCCAGCTCAAAGAGGTAAAAACCTTCCAGAAAGACACCATGAGTGCCTTCTATGAAATCTCGGAGATAATCGAGCGATGCCACTTCTGCGATCAGGTATTGCACCAGATACCGGAGGCTCCGTAGATGACGATCAAGATCCCGCCGTGGTTCACAAACAAATTTCCTCCGGAAAAGATGGAAAAATTTTGCCATGAAGAGTGGTGTCTGGAGTTTTTCCGCCAGGTGATCGCCAAACACGGCACATCAATATTTTTCACGGGAACGCCCGGCAGCGGGAAAAGTCAAAAGGATCGGTACTTCCTCCAGTATTTCGCACCGTTTGAAACAATTATCAAATGGGACACTGGCAAGGGTGACATACAGCTCCTCTTTGACATGGGTATCCCGATCCGTGTCTTGGTTCCTTGGGGCTGCAAATTTGAGATGAGAGGGCCGGTTCCTCCGGATATTGAAGTCGTACCCGTCCCGGTCCCCAGCATGATGTTCCGGCTCATCAAGCCAAAAGTGATCAACATCATCAGCCTGAGAAATTATTTTCTTGACGAAAAAAACCTGAAAACTTACGTCAGGGATATGTATAAAAATTTCCTGCTCCGGCTCCGGCTTGGTGAATTTGACGAATGGCTCCCGGCAACAAATGATAATGATGAAGCTCACGTTGTCCTCGGAAACCTCCGGATTGATTCATCAAGCGACGGAAAGCAGACAGGTCAGGAAATCGCAAACATCCTCAAAGAGTGCCGGTCAAAAGGGCTTCGCTGGATTATCATCAGTCAGGGCTTTTATGATCTCGTAGGCACGGCCCGTGAGAATACCCCGTGTTACGTTGTAGGGCGCGGGACCATCGTAGACAAGCGGGACAACCCGATCATCAATTACCTATCGGGATTCGCCAGGACCTGCGAATCAAAACACGGCTGGATCGTTCTGCCGAATGGCAGATATTACGGGACGACATGCCCGATCCCTTTCCCGTTTTTCGAGGCAATGAAAACCCGGATCATCTACCGTGGATATGTGGATGAAGAAAAGGATCAGGCCGATGAATTTGAAATGATGCCAGATCACGCCGGCTTGTATTCGCATCATATGGTAAAACCGGAAGACGGCCTGCCAATTCCGTCACGGTTTGCATATCAGGGAGTTGAACAGGAATGAATCTTAAAAACGGAATGGTTGCGGTTTTGCTTGTGATCGCGATGCTGGCTTTGGTGCCGGCGGTATCGGCAGGTGAAATTAATTTTACCAAACAATGTAACATCACCTATGATGCGACATACGATCGGCATAATATTAATTGTCAAATGTACGGAGATGACACCTACTTAATTGCGCCTACAATGGATGATTTTTGCGAATTTCCAAGTCACCACAATCATACAAATACCATTGAATTTAGTTACGCATATCCCGGTGGGTCTGCTTCCTATTCTTGGGGTACAATATATAATTTAACTGGTAGTAATAATCAAAATCCGACACAAGCGCAAACGTGGCGTGATTGCAGTAGCCCTTCTGCGGCAAGTAATGTTGTATGGTGGTGGTTTTGGGGGCATCCCTTGTCAGTACCCAAACCCATTTATGATTATTCCAATGTGACGATCAATGTCAAGAGTAACCAGACGGGTTTGAATATCCCTCGTGCCGATGTTGTTATTAGGCCCTGGCCAACGTCAACAATCGAGGGTAAAACAGACCTTGAAGGTAATGTTACTTTCTTACTCGTTGGGATTAGTGAGGATTATCAGCCGAATGTAACCGTGTCAAAAGCTGGGTATAATACAACAACAATTAAGATCACCGAAAATCCTGTAGATTATCCTGAAATCTATAGGTCAATATCTCTCAATGACGTGCCTGCACCGCCAGGAGGGACTGCATCGGTTTATCTTGATATCGCAGATGGAGATACAGGCGCAGTAATCACCGGGGCAACAGTGGGAATCCAGAATACCACGGCAACAATTGACCAATGGACGTATGGGACCTATGCGGAATCAACAATCTTGTTCAATAAAACCGGGGTAGTTCCGCCGATAAATCTTTCAGTGGGTCAGAATATCGCGTTTGCAGGATACAAATCTGGGGTCTACGAGGCGAATAATACCGGTACATATCAAATTCCCTCACCAGTATCTCACCTTGAATTACTTCTCAAAAAAGTCGTTGGCAATACAACTGCACAATATCATTATCCGGTGACGATCACCGCAGCTGATACGGGAAATTCAATTGGGAGTTCTACCCTGAAAACTGCATTCTATACCGGGAGCGCATACTCAAACTGGTATAACTCCTCATCGTCAACGGGAAAATTCAATCTTACAGGTGTAGGAACCGGAGGTAAGACTCCTCTAAAATCAGGAGATATCGTCTCTCTCACGGGTAACGCAACTGGATTTATCGAAGGGGGTTTTTTCCTCCAGGTTGATGACGATTCAAACGGGGTAACGCAATTCGTAAACCTTGTCCCATCGTCATATCAACCGATATCCGGAGAATTTACAGCGGTAATCCTCGTCTATGATGAGGATTCGACAGCGGCCTTATCCGGGGCTTCGGTAACAATGAAAACTGGCAACTCATCAACAGCAAAAACAACGGGTGCCTCCGGGGTGGCAACCTTCAAAAATCTTACCGCTGGCGATGTCCATCAGATGACCGTCTCAAAAACCGGATATACAAAAGTTACTAAAAATATTGTTGGCGGTTCCGAGAGTGTGGTCTATGAAGATGTGCCGATGTCGCCGGTTGGAATTAATCCAACGGCAACGGCAACCACAGCACCGGGATCAGCAGGTGACACATCATCAGAACTCAATGAGAAAGGAGCATCCGGACTTAACGAGTTTATGGACCTGGTGATCAGTGGAAAGTTATGGCTGCTCGGGCTCCTCCTCATAATGATATTTGCGATTAGGAAGGCATTTGGGGTGAAATGACGTGCTTAAAAAAATCCCTTTTTTTCTTATCGCCGGTATTTGTTTCCTCTGCCTGATATGCCCGGTTTTTGCAGCGGAAAGTAAAACACACGAATTAACCAACATCGCAGAATATACCTTTTCAGCCGATGATGGAGATGTGGTTTATGAGATCATTATCAACCCGATCGCGATGGGGAAAAACCAGACCCATTATCTCTCCTATGAAGGTGCTGACTATATTCTGACCGTTGGATCAGCGCAATCTTTTGTTGTCTACCACACATTTGATGTGAGCCTGGAACATCCGAACGGAACCATTGAACACCATACAAAATCTTATACCGGCATCTCCTCCGGATCGTACACGCTCAACATTCAGCCGGTATATTACCATGCGCAATCTCTCAATCCCTCGTTTTCAGTCTGGGTGAATGTCGGGCTTGCTCCACTCAAAACGGAATTTTATACCACTCCTCCCGACGTTACATCGGGCGGCGGGGTGTTCAGTGGAACAGATGTCGATCCCCAATCATCAATTCCTTTCACCGATGTTTCCGGTACGATGGGACAGGAAACGACAGTCTACATCTATACAATGACCCAGGAAGAGTTCACAAATGAGGTAACGACATACAACGCTTATGGCGGTTTAAAATCAGTTGTTGATGATGTCCTGTCATGGGCCTGGAGTGGTGTAATATCTTTCCTGAATGCGATCCCGGTGATCGGTCCGTTCGCGGTCACGTTCATTTCATACGCCGGGATTATCCTCTATGAAATGTTTTTCTGGTTGTCCTACCTGATCCTGAATTTCCCGGCAATAGTCCTTACGGCAGAAACGATGATCATGTTTGCAGCCCTGATAAACTCCCGCGATAGCCTATCAAGCATCCTGAAAAACTGGTATGGCTACAATGTCTCAGCGATAAAAGGTCTGGTCTGGTTCCTCGATCTTGTCAGGGGGTGGATTGTATCACTGATCGAAATGATCTCAAATATTGTTTCATCATTGCACTGATCCTACTCGTCCCGGCAGTCTCAGCATATAATCCGGAACTGTCAGGAGATCGCAACCTCGGACAAGAATACAGGTTTACGGTAAAAAATGTCACGGCAATAAATCAGAATCTCCCGGGGTCGGATGTAACCTATCACTGGACGGTGTACGATTATCGGTTGCTCGGACAGGAGTACACTTATTACTCCCCGAATTGGGGCCAATGGTTCCGGAAGGATGCTGACACAGGAAAACAGTTTCTTGCCGTGTGGGTCAAATCAGAACTGACCGGGAATACCTCATGGTATGGTTGGGGATCTAATCGTTTCAGTGTGTGGGTCTGGGATAATACAACGGTCAACAATGAATCAACACACATGGAGGATCTCCCGTTGCAGTATAATTCCGATCGATATCGCCCCGTTGTGATCGCAGAGGTTCAGGACTTGATGAGCCGTGATAAAAAACTATTGTCCCGGGAATGGTTCGGATGGAAAGATGAAATTGAATTAACTCGCCAGGACCCCGGACCCTCGGCAACATGGGACGGGATAATCCTTTATCAGATCCCGGACGCTGCAACGGGGGAAGATCTCCGGGTGGTAGGTACATCATGGTACGGGTACGGGGTATGGCATCTCACGAACAAGATCGATTTAATTCAGGGGTCCTATACAATGGGAACAGATACCAGGAATGCCGTTAAGGTAGTTGAACCGATTGAGACCGTTATCCGTGGGAAGAATAAAGAGGAAGAGGCAACGAGAAAGACAACACAAAAACCTCCCAAGGTCAGATAATGACCCTCTGGATCGAGTGGGTCTTATGCGGTGCGGTCCTCGCGGTTGTGGTCTATTGCCTCTTCGATCAGATCCTCCAGGAAGCGAAAAAAGAAGAGGACCAGAGACAAAAACAAAATGAATATTTTTAAGCGTTAAGGTGAAACAATCACGTACATCCTTATGGAAAAAAGGAATCAATGAAATGGAAAACGGAAAATGAACATTATTGAATACGTGATCGTAAACCTTGCCGTGGCCGGGCTCCTGGTTCTCTGCCTGCACGGGCTCCAGAAGATCCCCAAAAGGGTATAAGCAAATTGTCCCGATGATCTCCGGTGATGGCCGGGGGGAGGAATGGAAAAAGCCATCAAGGGTCAAACACCATCGACAGGATCAGGATCAGGCAATCGGCACAATAACAAGCATGGCCCGGGGATTCATTAACCTCTTTTCCCCGGGTTTCATATCATCAGCCTGGCGGGGTTATATTGTGTTTCTGTTTGACGATCTCACTGTTGATCGCATAACTGCATGCAGAAACGAAAAGAAAGGCTATTTTACCGGGAATATAAAGATCGGAATGCCAAGGGCGAAACCCTCCAGGTTTCCAAGATTAGCCATCTTGTGCATACCCTTGGCAATTCTCCTTTTGTCCAATACTTGAAACAGATTAACCCAAAAGTAGAAAACGACCGGGCAATCTTTATCATCTCCCGGAATCCAACAAAGGATTAAGCAGCGGTTACAGCATAGGCAGCACAGGCCGGATTGATCGTCCGTTCTGTTGTTCCTCCTGGTCATGCGGGAGGCTTGCCCTGTGCGGCCCGGTGCTGGTTAACGAACTGCCTAAAGGTTTGCACGGAAGTCTATAATCTGGGCCCGGAATCAAATTTCCGAGTTTCGGAGAATAGGTATAATCCCCAAGGTCGAAAAGTAGAAAATTAAACTCCGTTTCGGCCTCTCTCTCCTTGAATCAGTCCGTTGAAAAAGCATAATCTTAAATCGGAAATCATATCGTTGACCGCTCCCGGTTTAAACTTATGCCCGAAATCCTGATCCCCTTGGTGGGAATAATCGATCTCGATCCAGAGATGATCAAAATGTCGGCTGTATCTGTGGGCGTTATCCTGAATAAACCTCTGAAAGTTTCGGAGGCTGTATGGATTGAAATCATCCGTAGGAAGTATTCTGAAAGATATCGGAACGCGGATGATGTAATCAGGGATGCTTTCGGAATGCCTGTCCTCGGTAAACCCGTTAAAACATATTCTGATGAAGGTGAAAAAATTGCAGTTGAGCTTTGAAAAGAATGCCCTGCCCGTATCTCCTGTAAGACACACGGGCAAAGCAACAATTGAATCGAAGTCCGAGAATAAAATAGTATCTCCGTTTTGTGAATACTGTTCCGCCGTTCCGCAAAATCAAAAAACGGACACGGATGTTTTTACGGACCTGTACGGGTTCGCCTGGAGATGTGGTTCACATCTCTCCTGTCCTCATGCAATTACGGAGGGTCCGGTCATCTTCGACTGCATGATCTTAAACCGGATTCTGAAACAGGCTCCCGGTAGCCTCCAGGATCTTCCGCCGAATCAAACATACACTCGGAGAAAAAACCGGGAAAAGCGCCGGAGATTCCGGACCCAATTGTACAGGGAATTGAAAGCGATCACATCGTTAAGGGCGGTGGCTTAAATGTCAGAACGCCTGCAACGTCAGATCATCGCCTCCGGGATATTTGTTGTTCTGGCATGTGTTATGATCGGCGTGTGGTATCTTGAGAATATTGCGGAGGTGGTATAAATGGAAAATAAGATCGAAGCGGGATTCGTCAAGTGGAGCCCGGCAAAAGAGAACCTGCATAAGATGTTTCACCGGGATGTAGCTTTCCGGATGTACCAGCGCGTCCCTATCACTGGATGGCAAAACATCCAGAAAAGCGGCATGGGGGAAACTATGATCACAAATGACCAGAAAAGGAGTTGTTATATCCTTCATCAAGGGAGAAGCAATATCTTCCACGGTTTAAGGGAGGTTTTTCATATAAAATTCAGGTTCAAAAATCGAAAGCGGTTTTCCTGGGTTCATGGTCCATATCTTGATGGACAACTCGGATGTGCATTCAAGGGCAATCACTCCTCCCACAATAAACACATAAGTAGTAATTTCTGGATTCAACAAATGAACAAAGCCCTTAAACAGATTGAAGAACAGCGCCGGGACAATTCCCAGCTCTCCGCATAGGTCGCCAAACTTACAGGAGGGAACAGAGAGATGTCACCGGCTACTGTACAGTATCGAAGCCTATATAAAAAACTATTTTTCCGGCATGGGGAGATTATTTACTTCCTGCCGGAATTAATCGGCCCGTATGGGATGAGGATTGTTGATCTCCTGGCAGAGATTGACGATCAGGCAAAACCGATTGGGAGCGATCCGGTATATACGAAACTATACCGGCGGATAAAATACCTGGCGGCAAAGCACGTCTATAAACTCACTCTCCGGGAGCGGGTCGATTGGGAAGCGACCAATAAAAAACGGATGGAGGAAGTGACACGGGGAGTACAAGCAATTTTCGCGGCAGCGGTAGCGGGAGACACCCCCCCCATCGTTTCCGCTGGAACCTCTCCGACGGATGAGAATCCCGCCATTTCCATTGTAAAAGTGAGAGAACCGGGTTTCCACGTCGTGCCAACAGGACAACTGTTTTACTTGTTCTCGCAGGTGCAAAATTCAAACAACGCCGGCAAAGGTGCAAAGGATCTGCAAAGTGGATCCTATTGGGATCGGCTCTATAAAATCCCGTCCAGGTGCGGCCCGGACCGGATCGAAGCGATCCATGAAATGATGAGCGTCCAGGGGCGATCCTGGTTTGTCCGGGATTGCACTTGCCCGATGTGTGGCAAACAAGGAAAGCAGATCCCGGGACAAAAGATCGCGGCCTGTCCTGCATGCGGGACAACATGGAAACCTCCGATCCAGGAACGATTAAGAAAAAAACTCCGGTATTTTCAATCTACATTCACGGAATGGGAGGAAAAGACACTTGATAAAGAGCTGTTCTTTGATCGTGGTCCCGGGTCCGATATAGTCCGGTTGCCTTGCCGTACCAGATTCACCGATAAAGGCAGGAAAGTTAAGAACATCCGGACATACGATCGCGGATGGGTCCGGGCCAATCTCCTTTATTCCCGTGGTGTATTTCTTACCCTGACAACCGATCCGAGCTTGCATAAGTCCCTATGGCATGCAAACAGGCATTTAGCCCGGGCCTGGAATCGGTACCTGTCCCTGCTCCTCTCCAGGAAAAAGAAAGCAATGAAAAAAGGGTTCGACACGGAGCCGGAGGAAAACGATAACATCGACAACGGGACCGGAAGACTTCGCTACATCGCGGCCTATGAGTTTCAAGAGAACGGCCTAATCCATCTGCATGTCTGTTTTTTCGGGATCCGGTATCTCGCACGGATGGACCAGATCGCGGATGACTGGAACCGATGCGGACAGGGCAGGATCGCCCATGCTTACGGTATCCGTCGCAATGGGGATACCTGGGAATGGAACCGGGAAAAACCGGCGGATGCCGCAGGGAAATCTCCGGTCGATTACCTCCGAAAGTATCTTGAAAAAGCCTTGTATGTCTCGGAACATTTCCCGCTATATTGGGTGATGAATAAACGGTTTTGCACGATGAGCAGGATATTCCAGACAAAGGAGTGTGAAGGTTGCCGGTCCGTATGGGGTTCGGGGATCCGGGTCTGCCCTTCATGCGGTGCTCCATTGAAAGCAATTTCAAAGGGGTATCGGTTTATCGGAGCTCTTGAAAAAGAAAAACCTCATAACGGTTATCAGCCGTTCCCGTTCACTCCTCCTGCCGAAATGATGAAACGGCATGATCGGATCATGTCTGAAACCGGGCCGGGGGTGCCGGCATGAAAGAACCGTATTTTGCCAGCTCTCAATCAGTTGAGCATTACACGCCCCGGTACATATGGGAGCGGGCGATCCGGTGCATGGGGGAAATCGACTGCGATCCCGCTGCAGATCCCAGCCGGCACATTCCCGCTGCAGTTCATTACACGAAAAAAGAGAACGGCCTGATCCATCCATGGGGGCGCCGGGTCTGGATGAATGCACCGTTTGGAGATCAGATTCCGGAATTTTTCGGGAAGCTTGAAAAAGAGATCAGGGCCGGCAGGACTGAAGAAGCGATCATACTCTGGAAAGCAGCGACAGAGACCGATGCATGGAGGCAGATAACAGCGATCGTTAATCTGATCGCGTTCCCGCATCACCGGATCGAGTTCCTTGGCGGGACCACAAAAGGAGGAAAGGGATCCAATTTCTCCCCTGTCCTTTTCTACATCGGACCGAATCCGGAAAAATTTATCGAAGCATTTTCCGATATGGCCGATATCTGGAAACCTGTTTTACAGTCCCGAAAGATTCCCCCATGCCAGCTTAAAATTTTTGAAGAACCGATCCGGGCGGAACCCGCTGCAGAGAATCACCCGATCGAGCGGTGGGGGCTGACTACATGACCCGGATCATCCTTGTGGATCCCCGGCTGGAACTGGTCTTACATTCGATCGCCATCGAAACCCGGACCGATGGCGCCCGGCTGGATTACTATTGGCACCGGGAGGAAAGGACCAGGGGCTATGAGATCCTGCGTGTTCTGATCAGCGGCGGATCCGCTCGGGTCATGGACCGAGATGATCCGATCGCGGTCCCTGTCCAGAATGCCGGACAATGTTTGGATGCCCGGCCTGTGGTGTGCAAAAGGGTACGGGGTGGGCCATGAGCAGCCGGGCGGATATCGAGATCGTGAATGATGAGATAGGCCAATGGTCCGATACCTCACGGGAGAGAATGCAGAATCATTGGGAAGGATCCGGGAAAACTCGCGGACGAAAGCGCCGGCAGGTTGTGCCGGCATGTTCCGCCGATGGTGATTGATCATGTGTGGTGAAAAAGAAATGTACCGGCCGGTCCAGCCGGCAAGGTCTGAAAAGGAACTGCGGGCGGCAGCCGATGAAGCATGGTTGCGCCGGCAGATGTTGAGTGATCGAGAACATCCATTTTGCGAAGGGGGCGATCAGTCGTGAAAGTCCTGGTAGCCTGCGAGTTCTCCGGGCGGGTCCGTGATGCCTTCATAGCCAAAGGGCACGACGCGGTATCCTGCGATCTCATCCCGTCTGACGTTCCAGGTCCTCACATACAAGGAGATGCAAGGGACCATTTCAAAGAA
>Ga0172381_10004417_pt1 | contig 14578 bp, 11 predicted proteins | sample Leawel6488metaG_FD_119754 | JGI IMG/M metagenome (GOLD analysis project Ga0172381, IMG submission 119754) | Leachate microbial communities from a municipal landfill in Southern Ontario, Canada - Leachate well 64-88 metaG | ecosystem: Engineered > Solid waste > Landfill > Unclassified | place...
AGAGACAACGAAAAACTGATTAAAGATAACTCGAAAAACAGGGGAGCCTGTGTCGACATAGACAAGCTTCTAGGGCTAGACAAAAAGCGAGTCGATTTAATCAAGAAAGTCGACGAGCTTCGCAATAGGAAAAACCAAGTCAAGGGAAAACCGAACACAGCAGAGCTTAAGAAACTCAAAGAAAACAAAGAGCTAGAAGAAAAGCTCAGCAAAGAACTTCAGACAGTAGAGAATGAGTTCAGCGAAATGCTTATGAACGTTCCAAACGTTACTCATCCCGATGTAAAGGTTAGCGACAATGAGGACGACAATCCCATACTAGAAAGTAAATACAAACCGACAGAATTTGATTTTATTCCAAAGGATCACGTCCAAATAGCTGAAAACTTGGACCTAATAGACTTTGAACGCGCCACCAAGGTTGCTGGAGCGAAGTTTTACTACCTAAAAAACGAAGCAGCTCTCCTGGAGCTTGCCTTAATAAATTACGCGATAGGTGTTGCGCAGAAACATGTCTTCACACCGTTTATCGCCCCGGACTTGGCCAAAAAGGAAGTGCTTTCTCAAATGGGTTATAGTCCGCGAGGAGAATCTACCCAAGTTTACAATATTGAAAACACCGATCTAAGCCTCATTGGTACGGCTGAAATATCGATGGGTGGTTATCATAAGGACGAAGTTTTTAATGAGGCAGACTTGCCAAAAAGATATGTTGCTTTGTCGCATTGCTACCGAACAGAAGCTGGCAGTTACTCGAAGTTTTCCAAAGGAATATTCCGAGTACACCAATTCACCAAAGTAGAGATGTTTGCTTATGTTACCCCGGATAAATCAGAAAAAATGCACCAAGAAATCCTAGCAATCGAACAAGAAATTTATGACGGTCTAAGCGTTCCATATCGTGTGATCGACCACTGTACCGCCGATCTGGGCGGCCCATCATATAGAACCTATGATCTAGAAGCTTGGATGCCGGGTAAGCCAAATAAGGACGGGGGAATGGGTGACTGGGCCGAAATTACTTCGACTTCAAACTGTACTGACTATCAAGCCAGAGCCTTGAACATTAAATATACAAACAAGAACGGGAAGAAGGAGTTTGTCCATATGCTAAATGGCACCGGTATAGCTATCACTCGGACTTTGATCGCGATTTTAGAAAACAATCAGCAAAAAGATGGATCAGTCGTAATTCCCAAACCACTGCAAAAGATTGCGGGTGAAAAGATTAAAGCAAAGGAGACAAAATAATGAAACTGAACATATTTGGTCACGAAACAATTTTAACCGAAGATATCAAGAAGTATGCTACCCAAAAAATGGGAAAGTTAGATAAATTTGAGAGCGGTATTATAGGGGTCGATCTAACACTCGAAGAGAACCATCATCGGAAAAACAAGAAGGCCGCATTTTTAGCAAAAGGCCTAGTAAAGATACCTGGTAACGACATCAGCGCTGAAGCAACCGACAAAACTCTCTTTGCTGCGATAGACGATCTAGAAAACAAGTTAAGCGCACAACTAAGAAAGAGTAAAGATAAATTAGTAAACAAGAGTAAGTTTGCTCAAAGCAAAAGCTTTTTAAGAAAATTTATCGGTAAATAGTATAAGTCCTGGAAAGGGTCCCGTAGGGAGAAAAATGTCTATAATATCTAAAATGTTTGGTGGTGCCAATAAGCGTATCATTGATCGATATCAAAGTCGAGTAAACGAAATCAATGCTTTCGAAGAAAGCATCAAGAAGCTTAGTGATAAAAAAATTCGAGAACGAGTCGGGGTAATTCGAAAAGAGATTGAGGAAAAGATTGAGAAGAAGGTAAATAGAGGAAAAAGCTCCGACGATTCCCCGATGTTACAATCGGGACAGGCTGTCGGAGTCCCAGCCGCAAGCATCGGGAAAGACGATAATGAGTCTCTGAGACAGATAGAAAATGATATCCTGAAGGATTATTTGGCAGAAGTATTCGCCTTGACCAGAGAGGCAGCCAGACGAACATTGAAACAAAGACACTTTGATGTTCAACTAATCGGCGGCATGGTTTTACACGAAGGCAAGATAGCGGAAATGATGACTGGTGAGGGTAAGACACTTGTGGCCACCTTGCCAGCCACCCTAAACGCACTTACCGGCAAGGGTGTCCATATTGTCACCGTAAATGACTATTTGGCCAAACGTGATGCGGGCTGGATGGGCCAAATCTATAACTTTCTCGGTTTATCGGTTGCCGCCATTATTCACGATACTTCATTCATCTATGATGATTCGGTCGCGGACGAGCACGCTCTAGATGAGAAGACAAAACACATGAGACAAGTGTCTCGCAAAGATGCCTATAATGCCGACATTACTTATGGCACCAACAATGAATTCGGTTTTGATTACCTTAGAGATAATATGGTACAGAACATCGAACAGATGGCGCAAAGAAAACTGCACTACACTATTGTTGACGAAGTCGACTCTATCCTCATCGATGAAGCCAGAACACCCCTAATTATCTCTGCACCAGCCGAAGAAAGTACGGATAAGTATGTCCAGTTGGATCGCTTGGTAAAACAACTTAATGCAGATAAGGATTATGCCATCGACGAAAAACAAAATGCCGCTACCCTGACCGATGAGGGCATTGCCCATATGGAAAGATTGCTTGGGGTGACAAATATTTACGAGGAATATGGTATTGAAAATGTTCACCACATAGAACAAGCTCTCAAAGCAAATGCTTTATTTAAGATCGATAAGGATTACGTCGTCAAAGACGGTGAAATCGTCATTGTTGATGAGTTTACGGGCAGACTGATGCAGGGAAGGAGATATTCCGAAGGTCTCCACCAAGCAATTGAGGCAAAAGAAGGCGTAGAGATCAAGAGAGAATCATTAACTCTTGCTACCATTTCGTTCCAGAACTACTTCAGACTATATGTCAAGCTTTCGGGCATGACCGGAACAGCTCAAACGGAAGCAGAAGAATTTTCTAAGATTTACAAACTTGGCGTACTCTCAATACCGCCAAATCAAAATAATATTAGGGAAGATCTTTCTGACCTTATATACAAAAACGAACTTGGCAAGTTCAATGCCTTGGTTGAAAAGATAAAAGAATTAAACAAGATCGGCCGGCCGGTTTTGGTTGGTACGGTATCGATTGAAAAAAACGAACTTCTAAGCGAATTGTTAAAGAAAGCGGGGGTTAAACACGAGGTCTTGAACGCTAAAAATCATGAACGGGAAGCCTTGATTATCTCTAGCGCCGGCCAAAAGAGCGCAGTCACGGTTGCTACAAATATGGCTGGTCGCGGAACCGATATTGTCTTGGGCGATGGTGTCAAGGACCTTGGTGGTTTGTTTGTAGTTGGAACCGATAGACACGAGTCAAGAAGAATTGACAATCAGCTCAGAGGTCGTGCGGCCAGACAGGGCGACCCGGGCACCACACAATTCTTTGTCTCACTGGACGATGACTTGATGCGCATCTTTGGCAGTGAACGAGTCGGTTCACTTATGGACAAACTTGGTCTTCCAGACGATCAACCGATACAAAACAAGATGATCACCCGGTCTCTAGAGTCAGCTCAGAGAAAAGTTGAAGGACATAATTTTGACATCAGAAAACATCTTGTTGAATATGACGACGTTATGAACAAACAAAGAGCCTATATTTACAAGCTTCGTTATCGCGTAATGGTGTCCGAAAACTTAAAAGACCAATACCTAGAAGTTTTTGAAAATGAGGCCGACAATCTGGTGGATATACATACAAACATTCAAACCGGTCTTTTAGAGATTGAGGAAATTGAAAAAGCGGTTTCTGCTATCCTGGGTTCCGAGGTAAAGGTTGCCACCAGCTTAAAGCACAAGACAGGAGATACTGCCAAAAAGATTATTTACGACGTCTTTGTGGATCATTACAACAAGAAAGAAGAGCGCCTCACAAACGACCTGATGCGCATTTTAGAGAAAGCCCTGTTCTTGCGAACAATAGATATGTTATGGATAGATCATTTGGATGCTATGACACATCTCAGAGAAGGTATCGGACTTCGCGGTTACGGCCAGAAAGATCCATTGATTGAGTATAAGAATGAATCCTTTAAAATATTCAAAACACTTTTAAACGCAATCGATAACGAGATAGTTAATCTTATCTTTAAGGTAGAGATCACTCCACAAGCGGAGCAAAAAGAACAAGAAACGAAATTAACAAAGGCTGCCAAGAAAGCCACTCCTCAAGAAATCGAATCTAAGTCGCGTGAGCAAAAAGCCATTAACAAGGAAAAGGTTGGACGAAACGACCCCTGTCCTTGCGGTAGCGGCAAAAAATATAAAAAATGCCACGGAAAGTAGCTCTACACAATGGTCAAAGCAGTCTTTCTTGATGCAATAGATACTATATTTGAAGCCTATCCCGACAAGGTCGGAATGTATTGTCGAGCCATAAAAAAGGTGAGTGGACTTGTTATTACGAGGGACCAAATGTCATTGGTTTGGAATAAGATCGTTACCGATACCGAGGATGTCGCGGCCAGAGAAATGAGCGAGGATGGCACTCTGGCATGGGAGGGGTTCAACCAGAGAATAATCGAGCTTCTTGACTACAAGGGCGATATTGTGAAGGTGGGGAATGCACTGCTTTATGAAGCTTGGTCAAACCCCGATAACTTCGTTTTGTTTGACGATGTCATACCAGCGCTAGAGATGCTTAAAGACAAGGGAGTTAAAATATATTGTGCCTCAAACGAAAATAAGAGACTGAGTAACTTTTTTGTTCACTTTTCGATAGATTCGTATTTCACCGATATATTTACTTCCGAAGCACTCGGGGTGGAGAAACCCAACCCAGCATTTTTTGAAAAAATATTAGTAGCTACAGGATTTGACAAAAACGAAGTTCTGCATGTCGGAGACAGCATTGTCAGTGACTACGACGGGGCACAAAATGTAGGCATTAGAGCGATTTTGGTTGACCGTAATGATGAAATAAAAGAGAATAGAAATATTGTCCGAATCAATGATTTGTGCGATATAAAAAGTTTTTTGGAGGTATAGTTTGTCCGCACCCATACTCCCTGTGGTTATAGCGTCCGGCTTCATAGATAGCTTCAACCCCTGCGCCATCTCGCTGCTTCTTATCTATATATCAATGATGTTTACTTTGGAAAAAAGCCGTAAGGAAATTTTTTATTTTGGGCTTTTTTATGTTGTCTCTATCTATCTAACTTATTTATTTATTGGACTCGGCCTCTTGCGCGCCGGAACCGCCTTTACCTTCAACCCTATAAGCAAGATTGTTGCCATTTTAGTCATAATATTCGGAATATTAAATATCAAGGAATACTTCTGGCCCGGATCCAAGCTTACCATTAGAATCCCGCTAAGGGTAAGGGGTCTAGTCAGCAAATATGCTTATCAGGCAACAATATTGTCTGCCATTGTTGTCGGCGTTCTAATCGGTATTTATGAGTTTCCCTGTTCCGGAGCGATCTACTTAGCTATCGTCGGTCTTTTGACATCCAAAGGGACTTTCTGGTTTGGGCTACCATATCTTCTAATCTATAACCTCATGTTCATTCTGCCATTAATCCTAATCTTTATTCTGGCGACCAACAAGATAACAACCGAAAAGTTTATTAACCTACAAGAGAAACATGGACGGAAGCTGCACCTAGTCTTGGCTGTTGCTATGATTATCTTGGGCATTGCTATTCTCGAAGTTGTTTTCTAATGTGATATAATTCTGATATAAAAGCATATTTTAATTTATTGGTATTAGTATATTGACAATTACAGTGTTTTGTGTTAGTATTTGTAATTAATAGAATAACGTCTATGCAGAAGTATATTTATCCTTGAAGGGAGGATACATGAAGAAAATATTAAAAAACAAATGGTTTGTAAGAAGTGCTTTAAGCATTTTATCAATCGCAATTATCCTGGCGGTGGCCGTACCTTTTGTGCAGGCATCCCAGCCAAGAGACAATGATTCAAATGCCATAGTATATGGTGGTTTTTATTCTGTAAGCGAACTGAAGAATAAAATCAATCACGGTACAGGTAAACCCTACCAAAGCTCGGCTCAACTAAAAAATCTTTACAATACCTTAGGGATCTCTCAAAGTGATTTCGACTCTCTTTCCAATGGTACTGTTTATAAGGATGGTCGAGTTACGGTAAATGGCAAGGTGGTCTTCAAAAATGCACGCAGTATGGGACGACAATGGATGCCTGGTTCAACTAAAGACAACCGCTTCCCATACCCTATTTACAAAAGATCCACTAGTGTAAGTTTTGCCTCAGGCAGTATTCCTGCTTATGTTCTAATGAATCACGACGTAACAATGGCTTGGGCATTAATCAAGTCTTGCGGTAACCCCGTGATTGGTGTTGGCAAGAAGAAACCTCCGGTTGTCACCCACAGCTTGACCGTAAAAAAGTTTAACGACCTTAACGGCAACGGCAAACAAGACGGTTCTGAAAAAATGCTTTCAAATTGGTCATTCACAGTAAAGGGGCCGAATACGAGCAAAACAGTCACCACCAACTCTAAGGGTGAAGCTACTGTTTCTGGTTTAAAGAACGGTACTTATACCGTCACAGAAACCCTTAAGCCCGACTGGGAAGCGACCACTTCTGGCGGAGTGAAACAAAGCAAAAAGATGGAAAACAAAAACCTGGTCTTTGTTTTCGGTAACAAACGAATTGTCAAACCAAATCCAAAATTTGAAGTCGTCGCGAAAAAATACGAGGATGTTAATGGCAACAAGGTTCATGATGATGATGAAGCGTGGCTAGCCGACTGGAGTCTAAGGATCACCGGTAACGGTATTACTCGTGAATTTTTGACTAACGGTAATGGTGAAGTAGACTTCAGGGATCTTCCTGCGGGTACTTATACTGTATCAGAGGAACAGAAAGCTGGCTGGACGAACACCACGCCATTGATCCAATCCGTGACGGTGGACACCGATAATGGTGACGGCTATGTCGAATTTGGAAATCAACAAGTTCCTCAGCCAACAACCACAACCACTACAACCATAATCACTCAGGAAAATCTACCAGTATCGGGACCGGTTGAGGCCGTAGCAGGAACATTGGCCACCATCGGAATCGGTGGTGCAGGCTATATGTATCGAAAGAGTCGACTCAGACTACGAGGCGCTTACAAAAAATTCTAACTAATTAAAAAAACCGGGCAAACTAGTCCGGTTTTTTTAATGCCTAGATCGAGACAAGCTGATATAATCAAGCTATGAATGAATATAAAGAAAAAATTAAAACATTGTGTGAACGCCTAGAGAAGGCTTTGGCGATACTTGACCTAGAAGGGGAGCGAGGTAAGCTTCGTGACCTAGAAGCACAAACATCTGACCCTAACTTCTGGCATGAACAAGGCAAGGCTCAAGCGGTAATGCAAAACGCTTCTCAACTAAAAAAGCATCTGGATTCCTGGGATAATATAACCAAAGAAATAAGCGACTTAGCCGAACTTGTCAGCACAATTGACGAAAACGACCACAAAGCAGTAAAAGAAATTGCTGACATGTATGACAAGTTGACCAAAGAGTTTGAAACATATGAATTTGAGCTTATGTTTTCTGGAGAGTTCGATCAAAACAATGCTATTATCAATATCTCGGCTGGCAGCGGAGGTACAGACGCCCAAGATTGGGCCGAGATGTTGGCTCGGATGTATTTCAGGTTTTCTGAAAAAAACGGCTTCAATATAAAAACCCTGGAACAAACAAGTGGCGAGGAAGCGGGTATCAAAAGTATTTCCTTGCTGGTAGAAGGCACGAACGCTTATGGCAACCTAAAGAGCGAATATGGTGTGCACCGCCTAGTCAGACTCTCTCCGTTTGATGCCGACAATGCCAGGCACACCTCATTTGCTTTGGTAGAAGCTTTACCCGTAATCCAAGAAGAGAAATTCAAGGTTAGTGAAAAGGACTTGCGCATCGATGTATTTCGGTCCGGCGGACATGGCGGACAGAGCGTAAATACGACCGATTCCGCTGTTAGAATAACTCACACACCTACCGGTACCACTGCTACTTCTCAAAACGAAAGAAGTCAACTCCAGAACAAAGAAAATGCTTTAAGGGTATTGACCTCAAAGCTTGTTGTTTTGGCGGACAAGCAAAAGGCAAAAGAACTTTCTGATATCAAAGGAGAACCCGTATCTGCTGAGTGGGGGAATCAAATCAGATCATATGTTTTGCATCCATACACTCTGGTCAAAGACAATCGAACTCAGTACGAAACCAGCGACACACAGTCTGTTCTGGACGGGAATCTAAGCGGCTTCATCGAAGCATATCTTCGCAAACAGGCCTCAAAAAACAAATAATTCTTTATAATTATATATACTACTAATGAGTTGCGCCCCCATCCCGAAGGACGGGGGCGCAGGCCCGGTAATCTAGCAGCGAAAATACTCTTCCGGGGTGGTACTCGCCTCCACCGCCTGGATGGCCAGATAGATCTCTCCGACCAAACAAACATCGGGTGGGTCAGCGGACTTGACCTCAAAGAACTTCCGACGGAGGTCTGACAAACGTCGCGTCTTGACGTGGGCGAACAGGTTCTTGTCGCTCAGGGATTCTAGTCGCTGAATTTCCGTCCGCGCTACTCGTAGCGCGCTTAGCACCGATTTCACCTTACTCTTGCTGAGCCAGGGCTGGCGAATCTCTTGCGTAAGCGATCTCACCTCGAACCAGTAGGGGTCGACGGCTTCACCTCGAAGTCTGATGATCAGCCTTCTGTGTTCTTCGGCTGCCTTTGCCTCAGCGATGTTCCCCTTGATTGTCTCTGTCTCCAACTTGATCTCCTCATACTCTTCCTTTGAGAGAAAACCATCGAGATAGATCTGGCTTAGTTGCCACACCTGACGATTGCGGACGGTATATTGACCGTTTTCACATTCTTGGGTGTCAACGACACAGATATTGCGCTCCTCGGTTAGAAGCAACAAGACACCATCGAAGTGGCTGTACTGAATTACGGGACCCTGACCGCCGGGTAGATGCCAGAGTTCGATGATCCTCCCTTGGCTATACCAGTGTCGGATAAGGTCTCCATACCTGACCGTTGGGTCGTTTGGGTCTTCGTGCCACCTAAAGGGACCTTCGAACATGACGCCACCCCGTTCACGAAAGGTTTGTATATGTACTAGCGATTCCGGACAATGAATTGTAACATTGGTACCTGGCTTTGTCCAGCACAAGACGATAACAGATTACTCTTGATTGTTGATTGTTTTCTGATGATTGTTGTCTGCTGATTGATGATTGTTTGTTGTTTGTTGATGATTGCTTCCTGTTATCTGCTGACTGTTGATCGTTGATTGCTGATTGATAATTGCTGGTTGTTTTCTGTTTTCTGCTGACTGCTTATTGTTTTCTGTTGATTGTTAGTTGATGATTGATGATTACTGATTGTTACCCGTTATCTGTTGATTGATGATTGTTTGTTGTTGATTGTTGATTGTTAACTGTTATCTGTTTTCTGCTGACTGTTGATTGTTAGTTGATGATTGCTAACTGATGATTGATGATTGTTTTCTGTTATTTATTGACCCAATCTTGGTTATCGCTTAGAATATTATAGTGGCTGATAAAACCACAAGGAGGCAACACTTGATCTATCTCGATAACGTCACAAAAACTTACGAGCAAAACGAAGGAGAGCTGTCCGATGCTCTCAAGGATGTGACGCTTCACATAAAACCAAAAGAATTTGTAATTATTGTTGGACACTCCGGAGCCGGGAAGTCCACCATGATTAAATTGATAAATCGTGAAATAATTGCCGACAAAGGAGATGTATATGTCGGCGGTATTAATTATAGAGAGCTCAAAAAAAGAGATATACCGTACCTTCGTCGCAAAATTGGCGTCGTTTTCCAGGATTACAAACTGTTACCAAAGAAGACTGTCTTTGAGAATATCTCCTATGCCCTGGAAGTTTCCGGTGTTAAAAACAAAGAGATCAAAAACCGAGTCCCAATGATTCTGGATTTGGTTGGACTTCAAAAGAAGGCTAAAAACTTTCCAAAAGAACTATCCGGTGGTGAAAGACAGCGGGCCGCAATAGCTAGAGCGCTGGTTCACCAACCCAGAATATTGATAGCCGATGAACCAACAGGGAACCTAGATCCAAAGAATGCCTGGGGTATTATTGAAATACTTTTAAAAATTAACCAACTCGGCGCAACCGTACTGATGACGACACACAATCAAGATATCGTTAATAAATTAAAGAAAAGAGTTATTGTCCTAAAACATGGCAAAGTATTTAAAGACCAACAAATCGGACGGTATGAGGAATAAATGACAAAGATAAAACGATTGATACAGGCTGGTTTTTCTAACTTTATCCGAAACGGATGGCTATCCGTAGCGTCCATAACCATCATGGTTTTGACCTTGATTACAATGTCTTTGTTTCTAACAGTGAACGTCGTCCTAAATGCCGGTATCAAAACCATCCAAGACAAGATTGATATTAGTGTTTACTTTGAGGAAACAACCAAGCAAAACAATATTATCGACCTCCAGAATGACCTAGCCAACATGAGTGAAGTCAAAACAATTAAATATGTTTCCAAGGACGACGCTTTGGTGAAATACAAGGAACAAAACAAAAACAATCCAAAACTCCTCGAGTCATTAAAAGACATTGGCAACCCATTGCCAGCTAGCTTGGAGGTAAAGGTTTACGATCCAGGGAAATTGGACATACTTACGCCGCTTTTTGAATCAGAAAAATACAAGCCAATGATCACAAAGGTGAGCTACAAAGAGAACAAGTCAATTATCGACAAACTTTTCCAGGCAACAGAGTTTACGAAAGAGATCGGTCTCGTAGCGACAGCTATATTCACCTTGACTGCTCTTATAATTATTTACAATACAGTAAAGATGGCTATCTTTGCCCGCAGAGAAGAGCTTGAAATCATGAAATTAGTCGGGGCCACGCCAGGATTTATCAAAGGGCCATTTCTTATTGAGGGTGCTATCTACGGTATTATTTCTACCATCATCTCTTTATTAACACTATCGGCAATTTTATACTTTATGGCACCAACGCTGGTTCGTTACTTCGGTGGGGTGGGAGATGACTTATCTGGCTTTGTTAGAAACAACTTGATACTCCTGGTCTTTGCCCAACTAACAGCCGGTATTTTGATTGGAGTTATCTCTAGTTGGTTTGCCGTCAGAAAATATGTAAAATTTGAATAGAAAGTATTGACAATTATGATAGTTTGCTTTTATAATTTGTTTTGTACGGAGGGATAATGCATTTTCTGCAAAAAGAAAAGGCAAATAAGAACAAAAGACATTTAAAAATATCAACCAAGCTACAAGTTGTTACGTGCTTGGTTTTAATTTTAACTGGATTCAGTCCCGCTTATGCTATTACCGACGAGGAACAGCTGCAGAACATCAATAAAGAAATTCAAAATGCCAAGAACGAACTAAATGCTATACGTGGTCAAAAATCAAGCCTACAAAATGAACTAGCGATTTTTGATATCAATATAAACTCCATTCAGTTGCAAATAAACGCGGCTCAAGCACAAATCAATATCCTGAATAACCAAATCTCAGAAACCAATAATAAAATATCGAGTGCCGAACTTAATCTTGCCACTCAGCGAAATATCATGAGGGAATACCTAAGAACAATGTATATTGAAGGCCAAGTCTCTACTATTGAACTAATCGCGAAATCTAAAAATTTCTCTGACTTTGTGGATAGAAGTGAATATCTCGGTTCAATCCAACAAAGCGTCCAAGAGGCTGCCGACAAAATCATTATCCTAAGAAAAGAGTTGGATCAAAAGAAGAAAGCGCTAGAAATTGATAAAGCAAAAGCTGAACAGCTTAAAAGCCAACAAGTCGCGCAAAGAACTGAGTTAGATATACAACGCGGTGGCAAGCAGTATATTTTGAATCAAACCAGCGGGAATGAGGCGAACTATAAGAATTATATTGCCGGACTGCAACAAAAGTTTACTAGACTACAAGAGTCAATCTGGAGTAAAGCAAGTGGAGGCGTAGTGTCTCTTGGACATGTTAATAAGGGTGACATAATAGGTTATATAGGAAATAGTGGGTATTCCACAGGTTGTCACCTACATTTTGAGATAAGGGCTAATTCATATACCCATGTGAATCCGGCAAATTATTTAGGTAATGGCTATTTTATAAACCCAGTTCCTGGCGTTACAATGAACGTCCCCTACGGATATAGTTCAGCTTATTTTTCTGGTGTTTTTCATACCGGTCAGGACTATGCAGACGGTTGTGCTGGCACGCCAATTCGAGCTACCGCTGATGGCGAGATCATTACCAGGATCACGGGACACGGTAATACGTATATTGCGGGCATTGTTGAATACGGTAATTATGTTATGATCAAACACACAAACAATATGTACAGTCTGTACGGACACATGAGGTAAAACATACTTAACCATTCATGACAAAAACAACTAACCTACACCCAAAGACAAATAAATTACGCCTTATAACAAAGAACCTCACTTCTTTTATTATTCTTGCCTTATTTTCCTTGATGGTAATAGTACCCGTGCACGCAGATACAAACACCGAGAAACTAAACCAATTAGAAGCCGAAACTGCTGCAGCAACGGCTACTTTAAATCAACTTAAATCACAAAAAGATAGTCTTGCCAACGAAATAGCTATTTTCGATGCCCAGATTACTGTATTACAAGCACAAATAACTCAAGCAAATGGCCAAATATCTGATTTGAATGTAAAAATCATTAATGCAGAATTGGACCTAAAAAAGCAAAAGGAACTTATGGGTGAGTACTTAAAAACGATGTATATTGAGGGTCAAGTCTCAACCATTGAGCTTATTGCTAAATCAAAAAACTTTTCCGATTTTATTGACCAAAGTGAGTATACAAGTGCTATCCAGCAAAACGTACAAGAAACTGCAAACAAGATTAATGAGTTAAGAAAAAACCTGGAATCACAGAAGCTTAAATCCGAACAACTAAAAGCCGAGGCAGAATCAAAAAATGCCCAAATTACTGCACAAAGAACGGCAAAGAGTCAACTTCTTCAATCAACTCAGGGAGATGAGAACAAATATCAGCAAATTGTAAACAACAACAACGCCCAAATTGGTATTTTAAAATGCATCATCAGTGGTGGCTGTAATGGAGATGCAAACGGAAATCTTATAGCAATCAATATCCCGCTTTATTACAACCAGACTTCGTTTGGAAGCACGGAGTACTCACCAGGTTATCGTTTGAGTGATTATGGTTGTTTAATCACCAGCCTGGCAATGGCCCACGGAATAAGCCCCCTGACTGAAATGACAAGATATTCCTATAATAGTAATGGTGAGATGATGGGTATTGGTGGCTCTTGGGGAAATTGGAGCAGTCTTGTTGGTAGAATAAATAGCTCCCTGGACTCTGGAAGACCCGTGATTGTAGGACTCAATATGGCGGGAGGTTACACACATTTCGTTCTTATAAAAAACAGGTCTGGTGATAAATACTACATCAATGATCCTTACTTCGCGGCCGGTCAAGCATACAACACATCAAGAGTATACGAAGCTATCTTTCCTTAAGTATCTCGATTGACTGATTTCTGCTTTATGATAAAATAATAGGTGTCCAGAGATGGACACTTTATTTTATTAAATTGGTATATATGCAAAAAGATAACGATACAGAGTCAGTACGAAAAAAGAGAAACTCAAAAATTCTTTACGGCGCTTTAATATTTTTAGTCTTTCTTTTCGGCTGGGCCTTCGGACATTTAGACGCCCAGCGACAGATAAAGGGCTATATCCCGGGTATTACAAGCGATAAAAACAGACCGGATTTCGGCTTGTTTTGGAGTGCCTGGGACCAAATCACTCAAAATTATGATGGTACTATTGATTACAACAAGTTAATCTATGGTGCGATTGATGGAATGGTAAAAGCGGTCGGCGATCCCTACACTATGTTTTTGACCCCCGATCAGTCTACTCAATTTAGTCAAGACTTAGAGGGAACCATTTCGGGCATTGGAGCAGAAGTTGGCATCAAAGAAGATCGTCCTATTATTATTGCCCCCATCTCTGGCTCACCCGCGCAAAAAGCCGGCATCAAACCAGGTGACATAATTGTCAAAATCGACGATGCCGATACTAAAGGAATGGATCTAAATACGGCCGTGTCAAAGATTAGGGGAAACGTCGGAACCAAAGTAAAACTCACCATCTCTAGAACTAATGTCGAACAAGTTTATGAAATAACTCGTGATAATGTAACCGTAAAAAGTGTTAATTATAGCATTAAAGGTGACAACGTAGGATATATTGAGGTGTCACGCTTTGATAGCAATACGGCTTCTTTGGTTCAGGCAGCGACGGCAGACCTTAAAGAACAAAATGTGAAAGGGATTATTCTAGACCTTAGAAACAACCCAGGCGGTTACCTTGACGCTGCCGTGGATGTCTCAAGTGAATTTTTGAAGAAGAACGATGTTGTTGTTACTGAAAAGAGAACTACCGGGGATAAAAAAGAACACGTCTACAA
>Ga0172381_10004418_pt1 | contig 14577 bp, 16 predicted proteins | sample Leawel6488metaG_FD_119754 | JGI IMG/M metagenome (GOLD analysis project Ga0172381, IMG submission 119754) | Leachate microbial communities from a municipal landfill in Southern Ontario, Canada - Leachate well 64-88 metaG | ecosystem: Engineered > Solid waste > Landfill > Unclassified | place...
GCATTGCCCGGATTAATACCGGAGCCACTAAGCCTTGGGTCAGCAGACCAGTGAGCCGCACGGTAATACGACTGGCCACCACCTCCACCACCAACCTGAAGAGCACTTAATTGGCATCCACCACCGCCACCACCATTGTGTCCACCACCGCCTCCGCCGCCCGCTTCGTTGTAAAAGAGTAAACCCTTGCCCCCTGTGCCACCATTAGGAATACTAGCGTAGGCCACCCCGGCAGTAGCAGATGTGTATCCGGTGCCATTAGAGCCCCCAGCTGCACCACCAGCAGCAGCCGTGCCGGAGCCACCAATCGAGCCACTGGCTGCTTTATCGGTATTATTTCCTTGCCCTGCAATACCATCATGGGCTGTTGTCCCGCTTCCGGCTACAGCACCACCGCCGCCACCGCCGACAATAGCGGATATTAGACCAACGGTGGTATTGGTGATGGTAGTCATACCCCCCCCACCACCTGAGTTGTATCCATTTGAGTTGCCGGGGCCACCCCCATTGTTGCCGCCAGCACTGGTAGTTCCGCCGCCACCAACGCGAACGGTAATTACATCACCAGGGGTTACGAGCAGCGTTCCGGCTATAGCAGCAGAACCGCCACCCTTGCCAAAGTTTCCAGCATTATTACCAGATGCCCCAGCCCCTGCCCAAGCTTCGACACTAATCTGAAACACACCCGCCGGAACTGTCCATTGCTCGTCTGAACCTGAATATACGAACACCTTCGAGCCGTGTAATACACCTGCATTACAGACCGATGTCATGAGGGCTTGCAACATGGCTTATGGCTCCGCAAAGGCATTGGAGGCCAACAGTTTCAAAGCATTACCAGACGGGTTCCTCGCCACAATGTTGTAGCCCATCAACTTGCTGTTGCCTCCGGTTGTAAGTGCTTCCGACACGAGCGTTCCGCCCGTCAGGGCAGACCAAGTGATTGTCTTGGCCGTCGAATACTTGAGAACCTCAATTCGGGTTCCCGTGAAATACCCTGCATCTGCAAGGCAAGTCGGAAGCTTTATGTTCCAATTTTGTGAGGGTTCAGTTACGCAATACATGTTGTACATCGGGCTGGGATAGAATATGTAGCCCGATGAATTGAGACCAACCTCAATGTCTGCTCCAACAGCCCCATTAGCCGCAATGCGGGTGACAGATACATATTCGCCGGTGACACCTATCGTCTCATTATTAGGTCCAGCAGCGACTACCGTTGAGCCAGCGGCCACAACGCCATCCGTATCGACCTTGAGGCCATAAACAGTGAATGCAACCCCAGAGAGGTCGCCTGCTGAGTAGAGGGTCACATACCGAGCACATACAGGGCCTACAGTCGCCAATGGGCCTTGGTTGCCGTTGGAGCAATCAACAACACCATCAACGGCATAAGCGCCATTGATGATTAAATCCCCCGCCCCGGCCAACTGCTGGGCGGCGCAGATGCCATCCCTATCAGATGCGAGGAAGGCGATCTGCTTGTAAACCGCTCCCTTAGCAGCCTGCATAATCTGGAGGCCAGTAAAGGTATTGCCACCTGCAAGTTTTGCCTTCTCGGTATCTAACTCATTGAGGGCATCTTGGACATCTGTGGATACCAGATTACCAGCAGGTGTATTGCTAACCTCACTCCCAGTATGCGTATGACCGCTAAGGGACAATCCGCTATATGAGTGGACATGATTTATTGGAGCAGCGGTGGTGCCATTACCAAGGGCCGCAGCGGCAGCTAAATTCTCCGGTGTCCCTGTTGTTGCTAGTGCAGCAGCCGATGTTGCTATACCATCAAGCTTAGTCTTATCGGCTGCGGATTCAAATCCTGCGGTGGAAGTGGTCGCATCACTATGCGTATGACCTGTATCTGATTTACTTGTATCGCTTGGATGAACATGCGCAGAGTCTGATACTGTCCCAGCAGAGCCGACGGATGCAACTCCATCCATGGCAGGAACCGTGGTAATCTCGATATTAGCGGATGCAGCTGTCCCAAGCTCATCAATCGTCAGCGTTGTCTTTATCCATACTGCTGCACCAGTTGTTATGTCAATGCAACGAAATACCTCGCCAGTTCCAGATGTGTTTATCCATGTTGAATTTATCGAATATCCCTGTGTTCCATCATCATTCACAGTGGGATTAGATGTCGATAATGTCTGCTTGCCAAACCTAGTATTGATACCCTGCAAATGGGCAAGAACATTATCTGCCGCAGCAGTATAGTTGGTAGGACTCCAACCAACGGTAATATCATTCGCTTCGCCGTCCACACCCTCGTCAAACCACTGAGCTGCTTTTTCCATGGGTTACACCACTGCCTTTACAGTTGCCGTGCCAGCCGTGCCAGTCTTGGTAGCCCTCACCTGCGTGAACGGGCCAGCAAAGATACCAACTTGGTTTGTCTGGGCGGATGTGCAGGTCATGATGGTTCCCCATGTGGTTCCGTTGTCCAGCGAACCGTCAATGGTTATGACATCTCCAGCGGTCTTGACAACGTGAACCGTCCTACCGTGGTTGTCATTGAACCTGTAATTGCATTTGTATGCCGTTCCACTCTTGGCGGATGCCCCGGTGAACAGCACTACCGGAAGATAATTCAAATCAGACATTATTCCCTCCAAGAAGTTGCAGGGAGCTTTATGCCCCCTGCTGTTTCTTACTTCATGAACACATGCACGCGACCGTTTCCAGCGGTAATAGCACCAGCGGAAGCAGCGCACACAGTGATAGAAGCCTTGATGGTCGTGTCAGCCGTCAATGCAACGCCCATGTTGATACACTGGGCAGAAGTGAATGTCGGGATGGCACGGGTTGCAGTCGCAACGCTAATGCCACTCGCATAACGCGCAGCACTAGCTGATGTCCCGATTGCAATAGTGGCGAGGGACACAGTGGCCCAAGCAACTTCGGTGTCAACCTTAACATCAAAAATACGAATACCCTTCGGAGCAACAAACAGGGTCAACGGAGTTCCCGAAACCAGATTGGAAAACGAGATGTCAACCGTCTTGCACAGCACAGTATCTGCGCTGAAAGCCTGCGATGTAGCCGGATTAGGGAATCCACCGACCGTAACTGGATAGGTAAATTCGGTCATTTGGAAAACCTCCTTCTAGGTTATGGAGGGCATATTACTACACCCTCCATTACCGTTCAAGCATTATTAGGCTCCGTTGGAACCGTACCATCCGCGCCAGTTCATGACGCCGAAGCTGTACCGTTCGCTGGCCTTGTAGCGAAGGTTACCAGTGTCAAAGTCACCTTCCATCGCAGTCTTCAAAGCCCTACGCTGGAACATCTTGGTTCCTTCCGGCACATCGGTCTTGATGTACCAAGCGTTTGTGTCGGTCAGGCGATGATTCACGACATAGCCCTCAGGGAACATACCAGTGTTCTTGATGGCGTTGATGTCGTTGTCAGCCTTGCCGGGGCGAAGAGTGGACTCCAGGAGGCGGTCGGCAACGAACATGTTGTTGACCGGAACCAGAAGCATCTTCGGCTGGGCGTTGATGAGAATACCGCGATCGTTCTTCATCTGAGCAATCGCAATGCAGGCGTTCTCAAGCGCGGTTTCGGAAAGATCAGCAGCAACGGTGTTGCTCTGGTTTCCATCGCCGACAGTCGGATGGGCAGCAGAGAAGAAAGCCGCGCCGTCGCCTATCGGATAGGAGGTCGAGTGGCCGTTGTTGAAGATGTTGGCAGCCTTGACCTGCTTGGCATTGGCCATTGAGCGAGCGATTTCCTTGGTACGAGCCTTTGCGAACGTGTCGTAAAGGTTGTCCTCGAAAGCCTCTTCAGTGATGGCGAACGCGGTAGCAATGGTCTCGTGCGTCCAACGGGCAGTATATGATTCCTGCATGTTGTCATAACTGACGGCAGAGCCTTCAGTCTTGACGGCAGCAGTTCCCATACCGGACTGCAAGACAGCCTCTTCAAATGCCTTGACCGAGTTCTGAACCTCAAAGAGTTTCAGATGCTCTTCAGCGACATCCTTATAGGCCAAGCCGAAGACGGCATTGAGGCCGGGGACGAGCTGTTTGGCAATTTGCGCTCTTGTAATAGTCATGTTGAGCCTCCCTTATCGTGCGCTGACATAAGCATCGCGCTTCAGCGCGAGACTTACTTCAAGCATGGTTCCGGTGTCGCCCCAAGCATTGTCAGCCGCTTTATGCAGGCCAACGATACGGAGAGCAGCCGCACCAGCAGTGGCTGTGCCAGCCTTCAGGGTCATGCCCGAAAGACCAGTGTAGGAACTGCCAGTAGCCAGAGACACAGACACGTTCTTGCCCAGATCGCCAGCGGAGACCGCAGCGTCAGAGCAAATCAGGAAAGTGGCATCCGGGTCATCACAGACATAAGCAACGGTCTTGCTGCTGCCATCAATGAAACCGTAGGACGACGTGCTGGCCGGATAGTAGTTCGAGAACACCGGCTTCTTGGTGGTCTTATCTACATAAGCACAGCCCATGAACACGCCAAGAACGCCTGGGAAGTTGCCAGAGGTGAGAACCTCCAGGTTCCCTGCGCTGACGCAAACCATGTCGCCCTGATAGATTGCGGTAGCATAGCCCTGTGCAATGGTGTACTGGGTCAATCCACCACTGTAGGGCTTGCTACCCTTCGTCCGTAAGGGACGAAGACCGAAAGCAACTACGCTGCTTCCCATATTAATCTCCCTTGTTAATCTTCTGCAATGGAAGCCGATCTTCCATTGGATATTCTTGTCTGGGAGTTGACAGAGACCTTCATCGGATTGTTCTCAACGAACTGGTTTACCGCCTCAATGTTGTTGCGGGCAATACCTTCATAGTATTCCCTGCGGGCATCCACCTTTGCGATGGGAGCCTTGCATAACATCAGGTCGCCCTGTTCTACGATGCTGCCTGCTATCCTCGTCCCGTGTTTATCCGAAGCGAACTGAGCCATTTCTGGCACTTCTGATGGAGCGACGGGAACCCAGCCGTCATGCTGGCGTTCTGCAATGTTCTTATAGTCCTCATTGTTCCCCATCTTGTGACGAATCCAGCGGAGAGCAAAACCCTCGTCGCTGAATCTTTCTGTCACTCCCGGTGGAATGTCCATAAGGCCATAAGGCTTGTAGGCATCGCGTCCAACTCTAATTTTTCCTGCCATTGTATGTCTCCCTGCGCTCATATACCGATTTCCACGGAACCGTCTTCACTCGCCTCAAATGCCAGCTTGTGCTTTGCATAAGTTTCCGGGCTGATGCCCATCTGCTTGCAAACCGCCAAGTCGCTTTGAGTAAGCTTGACCTTCTTGGTGTTCGGCGAACTGCGCGATTGTCCGCTTACTGTCGGCCCCTGCTGCGTTTTTGCCACAACAGGAGGTTTCTTCTCGCTGAACTTGTGCGGCATCTCCTTACGGAGTCTGCTATCAATTTCGGCGTAGAAATCTGCATCCTTATCGCTATAGCCCTCAGCAACCAACTCATTGTTGATGTGCATGGCTACAGTACTCATGACCTCATCTTTGCCAAACCACGGGTTCTTCTCAGCCCACTCAAGTGCCGGTGCCGGTGGTTTAACTGGCTGCCTTACCTGCCTTATCTGCGGATGCGGCTGCGCTTTATACTGCGCTTCCATGGCCTCCGCTTGCTTCATGGCAAGCTTGGTTTCCATCAGGGCGTCCTGTGCCTTCAGCAGCCTATCTTTGTCGCCACTCTCATAAGCATCCCCATATTCACGCTCCACAAGCTTCTGCTTTTCAGCAAGTAGCTGTTTCTGCGTAGCGATATGGCTGGTGTTAGATGTGGCAAAGCTGTTCGCCAACCCCTTCATCTGTTCCAGTTCGGATTGCATCGCAGCAATCCGTTCTTCCTTCTCCTTGTTTTCCTTCCAGAGTTGCTTGATTCTCTTGTCAGCTCTCTTGCCGTAAGCCTTCTGTTCTACTTCTTCCGGTTTGACTTCCGGCTTGGCTTCTTCTTCGCCGGTAACTTCTTCGACTTCTTCAGCAGCGGCTTTGGCTGGCTCGGCGTCATCGGCGACGGTTTCAATCTCAATACCATTATCGTCTGCTCCGGCATCGTCCTTGCCCTGAACAGGTTCTTCAACATCTCCAATAACTTTGTCATCTGTCATTCCTTTTATCCAGTGGTTGCGAACCACGGCCCCTTGTTAACGCACACCAGCATCATCACTGGCAGCAGCATAATAGGCACAAATGATAATGGCTTGCAAGAGTTAATTGAATCTCCCTGTGTGGGATTTCGGTCGGGATTATGCGACATCGCGCAGTCCTCCCTGGTTCGCGGCACATTCCAGGCCGGACAATAGGGTGTTCACGGCAGCATTTACATCTCTGTCGTGTCGGACTCCACATCCACATTCCCATTGTCTTACTGATAGTCCTGCCAACCCATGCGGCCCAGTCAAGGCTCCGCATGATGAACAAGTCCTAGTGGAATTACGGGGATTAACTTCTGTATATTGGCTACCACCTGCACGGCTCTTGTAGTTCAACATTGACCGAAGCTGAGCATGTCCACTGCTGGATACGCTCTTCCCAAATTTCTTTGCTATCCCCTTGATGTTATCCTTGGAGAAAACTATCAAGGTGTTCTCCTGCACCAGACGCAAGGACAGTTTGTGATTACGATCTTTGCGCTGGTTACTGACGCGCTCATGCAGTCTCGCTACTAGCTTGCGATTAACGCCGCGCTGCGCTTTACCAATCCTGGCGATCTTATTCTGCAACTCTTTAGGATGCGGAACCTTCTCGCCATCGGAAGTGGTGATTAAATCCTTAAAGCCGGGGTCGATTCCAATTCTGCCGCAAGCGATGCGCTTGATAGGCTTGCGCTCGGCATCAATAAACAGGCACAGATACCAACCAGAGGCACGCTTGACTATGCGACCGCACTTGATATCACCTACTGGTATCTCTTGCTTGTGGAAGCATATCAACCCTATCCCCGGCAGCTTTATGTGATTGCCGTTCGGTGATCTGATAGGGTCGGGGAACGGAATGGAGTTGAGCTTGTTACGCGCACTCTTGAGCTTGGGTTTGCCGCCAATCTTCTTAAAGCAGCGCGACCATGCAGTATGAACTTGTGCCAACATACCCTGCACCACATGGCTAGGTATGCCAATCTTCCCCCCGTGGCCAGCTAGTATGTTCTGGAACCCCATACGGGGATAGAAGATACCATCTTTTGCGTCGAGTTCTATTTTACGCACCGCGAAGTTATGAATCCCAGTGAGCGACCATAGCCAATCGTTTAGCTGGGCCTCCTTGGTCGCGCTTAACCTGAGCTTTAATTGCGTCTGTATCATTTTACCCCAGCGCAGCGGCGTTTACATCAAGGTCATCCTGCTTCTCGACAACCATCTCGATGTCGTCATCGTTCAGTAGCAGCATCTTGACACCACGATAAACAATCTTCTTACCAGCGAACTTGCCATATACAACATTGTCGCCAACCTTGCACCACGGCTTGCCAAACTTGGCATCCTTGTAGGCCATGTCGCCCATCTTAAGCACCCTGCCGACCGTGCTAAGGTAGCTGATGTCGTCCTTTATCTTGTCCGGTAGTATAATCCCGCCCTGCGTTTTCCCCTTCACTCCTACCGGCCTTACAAGGACTTTCCAACCCACAATCTCCGGCAGCACTTCAGGGTCTTTTACGTCATCGCTCGTTCCAAATGCTTCGTTCGGATTCATCGCAGTCATTCGCACACCTCTTCCTCAATTACCCATGTTGCAACCATCACCGTAGCAGCCGCCATAATCATAGCTATCGCAACATTGCAAAATGGAACAGCCATCACCACATACCCTAGCAGATAACCAAATACAGCCGCCAGAGCCATTAGCCCAGCCAGCTCATATGCCCTTGCTATCCAGCTCTTCACACTCATTCCGACATCTCCTTTTTCTTCACAATTCCAATCTCTTCCAACAGATTCTTAACCTCGTGCATCCTACCAAGATTATAGTTGTGTCGCATCGCATTTTCATCATACGCGCACACTACACCCATCATGCACTCCAGCCGTTCCTTCAGCAGTTTCTCAAGCTTGTCCATTGCTATTTACCCTTTCATCTGCCATTTTCTCGGCCTTTATACCTGCATCAGCTAGCGCCTTGGCCGTCTCCAGCGCCAACTTCTTGTCCGCCGTCTCCTGATTACCAACTATCTTCGCTTCCTGCAAGCCCAGTTTCCTGTTCTCCAGTGCAATGTTGGCCGCCTTCTCTATCGCGTCCGTCTCCTCTCGCTTCGTCATGGCGTCGGCCTTCTTCATCTCAGCCATCGCAAGAACCATGTCTGCCCCCGGCTGTTCCTGTCCGCCCTGCGCCTTGTTAAACGCAAGTATCTGAGCCGCAGCGTCCTGCATCGCCTTGTCGCTAGCCGCTGCATCCTGTGGAACTCCCTGGCTTGTCATTATCCCACGCACCTGCTCCATGTATTTACGCATCATGTGTTCCTGCATGTTGGCTTCCAGAGCTGGCCTCGCCACGCTCATAGCGGGGTTGCCGCCATTCATCGGGTCTTCCAGCCACATGCCCTTGATAGCTATGTGCGCGTCGTGGTTCTGGCCGTCAAACGCCCGTATCGGCTTGCCCTGCACCGCCAGCATGATGTCGCTCACTGGGTCTTGCTCCGTGGCCTCCTGCGCTTCCGGCAGTATCTTCACCACATCCTCTACGCCCATGCTCATATACAGACGCTTGATAACCTCCTTCATGTCATGATACTGCGGAGCCTGTTTCGCCACCTCGAACAGTATCTGCGCCAGCGCCATCTTGTGCGTTCCACTCATGGCGTTCGGGTCGGCTGCCGGAACCCACTTTATTCCCTGACCTATCATCCCGTCATGCTTGTATTTGCCATATAGCCTCTGGATAATTCGCAGTTCCTCGCCAAACGCCTTCACCATGCGCTTATAAACAGCGCCATAGAACTTGGTGCTTGCCTCCAGCAAGGCCAGCGTAGTTCCTACCGGCCCATAATTAGTCGCCCCATCAACTACCGCCTCGCCCGCGTCAGCAAACCGCTGGCCCCTATCATCAAGATAGCTGACCATGCCCTGCAATACCTGACTTGGCTCCTTGAAAGGCAGCGGATATATCGACTTGTCGATGTCCTGCGCGTTCGCCTCTACATCCTTGAACTCTCCCGGCCTGAACGGTTCATTATCCCCCACAATCTTCATGTGCTTGCTCTTGAGTCCGGCTGGCATACTCGCAAACTGCCCCCCGTCCACCAATGCCCGTATCGCAGTAGTCAGCGTCCGGTTGGTATCCCCCAGCATATGCACGAATCCAAGCCCGTAGAACGTCATTCCTGGCACAAAGCAGTAATGCACGAAGCACTCTATCCTCTTATGCCCAGCGTTGCCTTCTTCCCAGTTCCTTCTGACCGCAAGAACCTTCCGGCTGCTCTTGTCAACGCTCACCACATACGGATAGGCCAAGTCAGCCATGCAGCCATCAACACAGAAACGCTCAGGCAACACACAATGCACATGCTGCTCGATAATGCTATGGCCGTCTTCCTTCGTCACCGTCAGGCCCACCACTTCCCCGGCCTGTTTCTCTATCTCGTTGTCCTCTCTCGTCTCCCCATCGCCAATGTCCGCATCCAGATACAGACCGGACTCCACATCCGCCCTGTAATCCACATGGTTTCTCCACACCACATGGCTAATCCGCTTAGTTCTAGCCAGGCTCGTCTCGTTTACCGCCACATAAATGTCGTCATACTTCACAAACTCGCATACAGCCCTGTCCTCTGCGGCATCCCAATACACTTTCTTGAACGCGCTTCCCACAATCGGAGCATACAGTAGCGCCCTTTCCGTCTCCCCAAACAGTTCCGGCATCAGTTCCTGCACAATTACGTTCGCTGCCGCCTGCCATTCCACCTGCCTATCGTTGTTTCCCTTAACCTTTACCCAATCTGTAGTAGGGAACATCTCCTGACTGGCCTTGCTCTGGAATTTCACAGCGTTTTCCAGTATCAATGGGTGCTTTGCATCGCATAGCCCCTCGCCTACTCCCTCTCCCCTGCCAAATACCTGCTGTATTCCATCCTTAATCCTGCTGTCATACTCCGACCTGTCCTGCTTGTCGCTCTCAAAGCCTTCCAGAACCAGCGAGGCCAGATCCTCCAGCTCGTCCTCTTCCATCAGCGCAGCAAGATTGTCGTAAAACCCGCTGGGTTGAGGCGTGGCAGGGTCAAGTGGGCTTCCCGGCTCGTCCGTAGCCACCTCTACTTCCATGCCCACAGGCTCACCTTCCAGCCCCCACGGTGTTTGCGTCAGTTCGCTGGTCATACCGCTGGTCATACCGTTGTCTATTCCAGTTACGTCCATGGTTTTGTATCCCCTAGTTGGTTCTAGCCATTCGTTCGTTATACTCCAGCCTACGCCTGCTGCCAATAGCTTTTAATCTTCCGCTTCGTCCTGTCCTCGTCGTCCCCACTCGCATACCAGCCGCTGTCCATGTCCCTCAGCCACAGTATCGCCATGCTTACCGTGTCCTCTACATCATCGTGCGCACCCCTCGGGAACTTCATCAGCCCACCCACCACATCCTCTGCCCACTTCTTCCTCGGAAACCTCACCCTGTCCATCAGCGGAACACATGCGTGCATCCTGCTTACCTTGTCCCTGTCCGGCAAATACTCCAGCACAGGCAGACCCCTATACCGCATCTCCTGTATCAGCGACTGCCCACTCGCCTTCTTCTCTATCAGTATTCCGTCCGGTTTCCATTCCTTCCGCGCTTCCTCTACCTTCTTGCACAGTTCTCTGAAATCCCACCGCCCCTTCTCCGCCGTCAGCAGCACCATCACATTCTTGCAGGGCGTTACAGGGTCGGTCGGGCTCTTGGTGTCGGTGTTGGCCTTGGTTTCGCTCCGCACCCCCCACACGCTATACGCACTGTAGTCAGCCGTCTCGCTCTTGCTGAACGCCGTGTCCATGCTCATCAACACATATTCCAGCTCATCCACTTCCTCCTTGTCCCACCAGCGTATCATCTCCTTCGTTATCACGCTCCCGTCGTCCGGCATCGGGTTCTGCATGTACAAAGCGTTCCACTCACTACGCGACAGCACATCCCCATCCCGCATCTTCTTTAACTTCTCAACAGGCCAATACTCCGGCCAGTAGCTCTCCCCTACCACCCCTCCAATCTCTGCCGCCCCGTCTTCGTCCAATATCGCCGGTACCGACACTACCACCCAGTCCTCGTCCCGCTCCATCAGGTACCCACTCAAGTCCTCCTCGTGCCACCTCGTGTTCACTATCAGCTGTATCGCATCCGGCAACAACCTCGAATTAAACCCTCCTCCATACCACTTGTTTATCCTGTCCCTCTCCGTCTTGCTATACGCCGTCTGTTCGCTTACCACGTCGTCCATTATGCCCAGATTGCCCCTCTTGCCCGCAATACTCGCCCCCACGCCCGCGCACATGTACAGACCCCCAGCCTCCGTCTCAAATCTGTCCGTCGCCCTCATCTCCTTGCCTAACCCAAAGCCAAATATCTTCCGATACTCGTCCGACTTCAGCACTCCCCTCAGCGGCTTCCCAAATACATCCGCCGCAAACTCCCCTCCATGCCCTATCCCCAGCACCCTCCAACTTGGATCTACCCCCATGCACCAGCTCGGAAACAATATGCTGCACAGCACCGACTTCATGCTACCAGGACTAAGAAATATCATCATCTTGCGGCACGGATCAGATAGCGGTTCAGGGCTTACTTCTCCTCCCAGTCCCAGCCTACCCTCCTTCAACGCCTGCAACTTCCGGCTTATTACCCCTATGTGCTTCCCCCATACCATATGGGAGCCGGGTAAGACGCGGGGCCCCATCACCCTCACATACGTCTCAAAATCCTCCCGACACTGCTTCGCCAGCAAAACTTCCAGTTCGTTCACCAAGATGGAGGTATTCTCTGTCGTGTTATCAGTGGGTTGTGGGCAGCTTACAGGGTTTACGGTTGTATTGGTTTCGGGCTGGGTTGTAGGGTTTTCATTTCCGGTTGTAGTGGTATCCTTATTCCCATCGTCCCTCCCCCTGTTGGCTGGTTTCCACCCCTCTGGCTCTTCCCACGCGCCTATGTCCTCTACTACACCACGCACAGACAGCCCAGAGGACACCAGACCTAGATAGCCCCCAAAACATGGGGATAGGCTGGGGTTGCTGCCCACGTCCACCTCCCCGCCGCAAAATGCCCACTCTAGGTACATGCTACAGACTGTTATCCCTTCCTTTGTTGGCCCACTCTAGATACAAAACACCAAGCTCCTAATTACCCTACTGCCCTGTTGGCCCGCCCACTTCCCTTAGTCCCGCCCACTCTAAATACAATATAATGACCCACAGGTTAGATTAGGTTAGTCGTCCCGGCGCTCGTCTGGTTGGTCGTCCTGGTTGGTCGGCCTGCTCAGTAGTCCCCTCAGCCTCTCCCCACCAATCTCTAATATCTTATTTAGCCTGTCCTCTATATTCCCGTCCACTAAGTTAATATTTATCAACGGCTTATCATCACCAAACGCGTTACACGTCTTCCCCAGCAGCTCCAATGACCGCAGCGCAATAGACGCGTCCTGGGGGTTCTGGCGGTACACACGCTGCAGTTCGTTTACTATCCATGCCTTGTCCATAAATAGAGTGTAGGGGAAAGTGAGAAAAGTGTCAAGTGTTATCTAAATGACCAAGCGGGCAAAGTCAGGAGGAGCTACCGGGGGGCTGTACTAATACAAACGCATGCCGGCCTGATTTTCCATGGTGGGCTGCAGCCCGAGCTGGCCTACGGCCAGCACACACGGCACATGCAGAGCGAAAACTGCCAGGCTTTTTTGGAACCCATGCCACCACCACGCACAGACGCATAGCTTATTTGGGAGGTATGCAAAAATAACTGTTGCAATCCGGCGCGACATTGTCCATAGTGTTGATAGTGAAACACGAAAGAAGGGATATGAACCATGGAAAACGAAACTGTGAAGATCAATCTACCAAACAACAAGTTCACTTGTTTGGTTGATGGGCATAATGGGAAATACACTTGGCAGGTTTTGACGGAAAGGTATCCGGGAATATTCGATTGCCAAGATGATATTGAGGCATTGAATGCCGTGCATTTCTGCGATGAAGGTTTTGCGGAAACGGCGAACAAGTATGACGGCACAATCGCCATAGCCATTGATGGAAGTGAAGTCCATATTTGGCAAGGTGAGTCTGGCGATATATTCGCAGGAACCGAATCAGACCATATGCAAGAGGGTTAAGCCATGAGCACAATCAACGAAACAATCAACCATGCTATTGAAGCTTGGGCAGACGAAAACATGCCCAAGGAGGTTCATGCCGCTGTTAATGGCGCTAACCTTAACCTATACAATGGGCCGGATTGCGGTACGCCATGGCAAGCCAGCCTAACCACAATTCGGGCATGGCTGGAAAACAGCCTGGATATTCTGCCAGCTTACTATGATTACCAGACGGGAGAATTTTTAACCAGGGAACCAGAATGGGAAGAGGATAGCATGGCGGAAATCTATGACTTATCGGACAGCCTTTACGCTGGCTTGTTTGGCAAGGAACTGGCGTCATACATTTAAAACCTTGGCGGCATACCTAGCCAAGACAAGAAGAGAACCCTCTAGCGTCATCCTAGAGGGTTTTTTCTTGTCCGCTGTTTATGGCAGACCGCAAGACCATGCTTCCACCATGACGGACAAAAATACCGCCCTAACCACTGGCGAAAATACGGCCATACCTCATACCATGTTGCGCGGCCATACCTCATACCTACAGGATTACTATGTATCCCGTGTTCCATAAATGTTCCCATGACGGAAATCCCCGCCATGTTCCTGCAATGTTCCCACAACTTGTCCCCAGAAAAACTAGGGCGTAAATTCAACCGGCATATATATAACCCATACCATCAAAACTGCTATCCGCCCCGACAGTAAAATGCAGAAAACATGCGATTTGGAACAAAATGTGAACTCTTGAGTCCATTTTATCTTATTTAAGATGGGGGGGGAGACGGGTATACGAAAATATCAAATACTTAGATGGTTAATTTTTTATAACGACACTCTTTACTTTTTTTACTGTTGCCGGTCCCCCGAAATTTAACCCTCAACCTCATATACATGGATTTAGAATTTGCTCTTTAGATTTACAACCGATTATTCCTATACCCGTCCCCCCCTGCGGTTAAATAAGATTGATCTGGATTTTGAGGGTGATTTTCGGTCCTAACGACAGCCCTAACTATGCCCTAACTATGCCCTGGTCTACCCCTAACTTTCCCCCTCATTAACCAAGCTATGCAAGAAATGCATATCAGGTATGCAACAAATTAGCTTGACTAGTTAGACAAGTCTGTTTAAAGCTTCCCTCAGTTAACCGAACATGAAAGGACTAAGGCAATGGAAACGATAGGCAGACCGAAAGGCAGTAGGAATCGGGTTAGTGTATATGGCCGGAAGAGGGAGAAGGCAATCAACGCATTATTTTTCAGTTGTCCATACAACCCCGATAAGCGGGAACTGTATATCAGGATGGAACCCTATAAACGCGCTGAGGC